>Ga0315908_10000885_pt1 | contig 22948 bp, 15 predicted proteins | sample LakEriMetagenome_12_FD_203520 | JGI IMG/M metagenome (GOLD analysis project Ga0315908, IMG submission 203520) | Freshwater fungal communities from buoy surface, Lake Erie, Ohio, United States - Buoy 4 MA124 | ecosystem: Environmental > Aquatic > Freshwater > Lake > Lake biofilm | place: USA...
ATTTAATTATTTATTTCAGCATTATTATTATTTTGATTAAAATCATCAGTTTTCATATTATTATCTTTAATCATTTAATTATTTATTTCAGCATTATTATTATTTTAATTTAATTCTTCAGTTTTGTTATTAAGAAATATTTTATCCTTAACTTCAGAATCTTAAGCCAATTATTAATAATTTTCATTTTTTTTTTAATTATCAATTTAATTAATCTAATTTTAAGTTTAATCAATATCTTCGTTCTAGGATTAAATAGTCTAAACACTTTAATTACTATTATTAGATTTATACTTTATATTCTATTAATTATAAGGTATACTATTTTACTAAGAAGTAATTTGAATTTAGAAATTATCGTCAATGGGATAGTCATTAATCAAATTATTTTTTAATTGATATGCACTATCAGTTAAATCTATTGCCTTGCTATTAACATCATCTAAATTATAATTTGGTTTGCTATTTACATTATCTTAATTATAATTGTTGATTTCACTTTAACTATTTATTTAAATCAAATTAAAGTCAACAATATTTCTTTATTAATTCTGATCAGATTATTATTTTTATTGGTTACTTTCCTATTACTTTTTTTACTATTCTTCCAATATTTTGTCTTACTTGAACTTTACAAATAAATCATAAATAGCAGTTTACAACGCTTAGGCTTCATTATCATAATTTTATTTATCATTAACTAATTTGACATCCAACTCAATTTTATCAATTTCCTCAAATATCATTCCCAAAATATGTTTTCTAAAAGTTTCATCATTTTTAACTCCTATCTAATTTTAATTCTACTAATTCAAATGAATAATATCATGATTATCATGATTATTCTTTTCTTTTAATTACTAATGATATTTCTAAATGTATATTTTCTAGATCTTAACTAAATCAATATTAGTGTGATTTGTTACAAACTAACTAGTCAAAGCATTCATGACTTAACTTTTATAGTCTATTTTATTAGATTGAATTACTTTATTCAGCTTTAATTCTCTCAATAAATAAATGCTGTCAAAAATTGTACGAGTTAATGACCATTCTGGCCAATAAAATAATGATATTGTACTCATTACTAATAGAATTATATTAATAAATTAAAAATATGCTATTATAAATCTAGGAGATTGTAAACTAACTTCTATGAATGCTGTTTACATTTCATATGGATTGAAAATGTTGTTCACTGAGCCTTAGAAAAATACTATCACAAATCCCAATGTTATACTTTAAAATATCAAATAAATTCTTACTAAATATACTTTTGCAAGACCGTACTTTTGATAATTAAGTTCATCAATACTTAGTTATATTAGTCTCTCTCTATTAAGAATACATTATAGTAATTATTATATAAAATATAGCATTTTTTAATGTAGATAGTAATATTAATTTAATATATATTAAGAATAATAAAAATATTGATAATGATATTAGAATAAAATATTACCTATTACAATATTTAATTATGGTTTTTTGATCATCAGCATTATTAATAGCTTCTTCAGTTTCATAAAACTATTTAAATCCAGTTTAAGGCCTTTGATTTTTCCAAATAGAGAAATAATAGAAAATATAATGAATAAGAAGAATATTAATAAGCAATGGCTTAATCACTATAAAAAAGAGATAATTTTTAAGATATAAAGCAGAAGGAATAATAGTTAAGGACCATTAAATGTATCCCTAAAAAAAATAATACAATAGAAATCCAATCAAATTAATTCCAAAATAAATAGCAAATACAATAAAAGATTATTTAAATGAATGAAGATTGATTTTGAATGAGTCAGATTTAATCGGCAAATTCTAGAAAATACTAATAGAATCTGCAAAAGTAAACTATTAAACAATAAGCAAAAAGAATAGTTATAACAATATCAAAACAAAAGGATTATTCTTGATATTATAATGAATATTCTCATTCTAAATTGCTATTTTATGAATTTCAAACAAATCTTACATATAATCTATATACTAATTAATTTATTCTTTCTCCAATCTCAACATTGTCTAATGTCTGATTTTAAAAATGGTATCAAAATAACTATCAGTGATATTGAATTTCTTTAAAAAAGTATTCATAAAATGCTTTTTCTAATTAAACAGCTAATGATAACTGACCTAAATTAAAAAATGAACAAAAATATTTAAATATTAAGAATATATAAATGAATGTTAAAAATGATAATGATAATAATTATAATGACCTGCATATCTTTCATCCTCAATTACAATATTTCATCTATGAATTTTCCTTAATTCATATTAGGCACTTAAATTCCAATCAAACTACTGATGGTGGCAGTGAGATCTATAATTTAATACTCTTTTTCAATATCTTAAGAATAATAAGAGAATAATTCAGATCTAAAATTGCTATTTTTAGAATAAACCATTAATGGAATTTCGGTTGCTTCTTTTTCTGGACCACCCGAGCCTCCTATTTAAATATTACCGTGATCTGATGTGATCATTAAAATACTATTTTCTGATAAATTTTCTATTAATTTTTGGATTTCCTGTTACTTTTCCATTAAATTTGATTCGATATCCTTCTAATTATTCTGCAAATATTTATTCTAAATATCATCATCCTAAAACACTAAAAAATAATTATTCTAAATTAACTTATTTAACTTCTTAGTATCATTCAATAAACGTTTAATATTATCCAAAATTTCATTAAACCTAAATTAATCCTCTTTATCAATAGTCATGTTATTATTAATCTTATCCATAATCCCTTGATACTACTGCTTGTAAGTGATCAACTCTTATTTAACCTACGTATAACTTAAAAAAGCTTGATTATGACTTTGCTAATAAAATTAACAAATCAAATTTATCTTCTAAGTCTTCATTGTAGTTCTAAAATGAATATTATTAACTAACCTCCTAAAACTCCTATCTACTAAATGCTAACTAGTTTTAACACTGGTGAACATTGAATCCATTACATCCTCAAAAAAGTCACTTCCAAATACCATACTTGTAATACTATCATTTTCCTCCATCTAAGCAAAAATGTTATCAATATTAAGGAAATCTAAAGTCATGCTGTTACCAAATATACCATGTAGTTCTGGCTTGGATCCAGAGAAAAGTGAGATCCAATTAGAAATTGATGAGGAAGGTAATTAGGATTGGAGTTTGAAGAGACGAGTGTCTTATTAGATTGAAGGAATAGAAGAAAGAGGATTGTACACTTAGGATTTGAAAGTATTGTAATTTATTCCTGATAAAATATAAACGATTACGTTAGGTTTTTAAAGATTATTTTCAGCTTTTTCTAGTTATTTTGTAGAGTATTGTTAATTGAAGATATCTTATAATTAGTTAATTTCTATTTGGCTAAAAAGTGGTTTGCCTTGAGTGTAAAGGGTTTTTAATTCTCGAAAGTTATTTAGGTATAAAAATATGGTTATTGCAAAAACGAATATCACGAAAAAGTTACGACCTTTTTCCCATTCTTAATTCAAATTTTGTCTAATGTTCTTAATTTTATGATATACATTAAAAGCTTTCAAAAGTTTCTCAGTTTTGCTTATAATTGTTGATTCATTTTAAAGTTTGAATTATTCATTGTATTACTCATAAACTTAATTTTACAAATTTATAATATTATTGTTTATGAAAATCATGAGATACTATAATTTAGAGCTAAATAAAAACAAATAAGTAATGAGGCAAAGTATAATAAAATAATAAATAATCTGAACAGAACTAATTATAAAAGTAGCCTTATAAGTGATAAGTCTATGAGAATCCAAAGCTAATTTAATTAAAATAACAATAATTAGTAATAACAAATTATAAACCCAGTTGATAGTAATATTTCCATTAATAACAGTGATCATGAAAATAACGATAAATAGACAGACAAGTTACTATTAATAAAAATCAAAAGCGACATTAAAATCAAAGTAGCTTGATTTGCTATCATAGAGTGTCGAGTGAGTGAAAGTATCATAAGATTCTTTGATGATGTTATTTGAAATATATAGGTAGAGAAGTTCTATTATCAAAGAATAGTTAATCAGTTATTTTGCCATATAATATTTTTCATATATTACTAGTAGGAAAGGTCCATCTTTTTTTTTTTCCCGTAAATTTACTTTGTATTTCTCTTTTAATTCTTCGGTCTTTTTTTGTGAAGTCAGGTACGAATTTATTAGGGTAAAAATTAGTAAAATTAGTGATAAATAACCTACTATTAAAAAGCTGTTGTCTTATTAGTTCATTGTGCTTCAATATATAATAAAATTTATATTATTATTTCTTTATTATTATCTTTTTTTATTTTTTATTATATTTTATTTTCAAATTTATATTAATTTAATATCCACTTAGTTATATTTAGAATTTTTTTAATATATATTTTATTATATTAATATTATATTCATTCTATTATTATCATAATTAAATATTTATTTTATAATTTAATATTATATAAATTAATATTATAGTAAGAAAAAGATATGAATAACTCTTTATATTATTTAGAAAACATTCTAAAAATATCAGCTTTGTTTTATATTTTTAATATTTTTGAAGGATTTTGGACGACAAAAATATTATTAATATTGATATAAATATTTGCAGTTACAAGATAATACGGATTTCCTAATAAGAATTATAATGAATATACAGTTAAAATTATAGGAAGTGAATTTACATCAAATTTAGTTTATATTTTAATTAACCTCAACCTTAACTCAGTGCTATTCTACTATCCATTAATTATCCAGTTGTTATTAGGTATTTATTGTTTATATTTTAAAAATTTTTTAGGTATCCTTGAATTTATTAGAAGAGTATTCAATAACCAAACCCTAAATGAAAAAATCAAAGAAATTTTATCACATCGTAAATCAATTATAATGATGAAACACAAAATTGAGTTTTTTTAATTCCTTTATTTAATCCTCCAAATTCCTCTTTTCTTTAATCTTTAACTGCTAAACCTTTTTACTTACTATTAATTCTTATCAATAAAACACAAATTTAACCAGATGAACAAAGAATGCTATATTTAAATGGATTCATTTGTCTAGCAAAGAATCCTAAACAACCCAAAAGTATTCTCTTTATCGAAAAAAGTGATCAACTTAGTTTACTTCAAACTAACCAAACTGATACGAAAAGATTGATAATTATTAATAATATAATCATGATATTTATAAACCATTGTTCCATTAAGTTTCCTTCACAGTGCCATCTTATAAAATATACTTGCCTTTGCCATGCTGCTTGTCCTGATACCAACTGCCTTAGAATTTCTTTCCGTTATTCCAAGAGTACTCTCCTTATCCCTACATCAAATTCATCACCCATTATCCCTCATATTTCGCATCATTCTTCCAAATGAACGTACCTTGGCCATCCTATAAATCATTCTTGTATTCTCCCTCATAACTATCACCATTCTTGTAAATCTGTTATAATACTTTATTTATATTACTTATGTGCCTTGTCCATGTCTCTTGTCAAATTAGTAATACCCTTCGTACTTTTCTCCTTAATTAGTTTTGAATATTCCCTTTCCATTTCTTTTATCATCTAGATAATTGCCTTCATAATAATCTCCATTTCCATAATACATTATTCCTTTGCCCATTCTTTTATTGTCGAACCATTCGCCTTCATATTTGTCTCCATTGCTCCATTAGAATATTCCAGTACCATTTTATTTGCCTTTAATCCAATAACCTTCATAAATATCGCCATTGCTCCATTTGTATACTCCGTATCCTTCCATTATATTTTATTTCCATTTTCCACTATAGATATCTTTATTTGTCCAAATGCAAGTTCCTATCCCATCTTTCAGCCCTTCTTTTAGCTGTCCAAGATATTAACTTCCGTCTGGAAATGTTTGGTTCATTTTTTTATTTAGATTAATTATATTTTAATTATGCAAAATTAATAAGATTAAAATTTTATAAAATATTTATTAAAGTTTTTATTTTATTATATTATATATCATTATTTTTAATTAAATTTTTTGAAAATTTTTAGAATCTTTATTTTATCTAAATTTTCAAATTAATTATAAAGCTTAATTAAATATAACTTATTTTTAAATTATTATTCTTAAAATAAAATTTTATATTAGATAGATTGACTCAATTAATTATTCAAAAAAAATTAAAACTCATTTCATAAAATTTAATCAAAATATTATTGAATTATTTATTAGTTTATTATTACCCTTAAATTTATTGATTTATCTTAATCTATAAGACATAATATATCATCATTAATCTTAAATCACTGTTTAAAAAAATTTGTTATTTCTCTCAATATATCTAAAATAAATTTAATATTATTGTAACTTTATATTTTAATTTATTAATTATTCAACTTTTAGTTATATTAATATTATAATTTAAAATTTAACTCTGAATTTTTTGCATACTTGTTTAGTTTTTATAATTTTATCCTTTAATTACTTAGTTTATAAACAGCTTACGGTCTTATTTAATTAAAATTTTTATTTTCACACTAATTATCTCTAAAATTATTTAATATTTTCTTATTCTTTAATTCAAATATCTATCTGAAAAACCTATTTATAATTTTTGTCAAAAACCTTGTAAAACAATCATTATAATAATTTTGATGATGAAAATAAGTAGTCTAATCTAATAATTATTCAATAAATATTTAGAAAAAGTCTTTATACTTTAATATTTTATTTTAAAAATTATAAAGTTTAAAAATATTATCAATATAACTTATTATTTAATATATTCATTAGTTTCCAAAATAAATATTCGATAGAGAAGCAAATATTTTAATTCTTTGATTTATTAAATAATTTTTCTATATTATAATTTGATTTTATAATAAAATCATTAATTCATTCAAATATAATATCTAATCATTTATTAAAATCCTTAGAAAATTTTAATACAAATTTAATTAAAATAATTTTATTTCTTGAAAAATAAATTATTAAAATTAATATTCAGTCATCTTATTAAAATAATTAGCTAAATTTTATAACTTATTTTCTTTTTCATAAATTATTATTGTTACTTACAATAATAAATAATTAGCTTTATGATTATTTTAGAAATATTAATGATTGTAAAACCATCATTATCTAAAATATTTAAATCAATATCTTATAATTAAGATATATATTCTAATTAATCATAAATTAGTATTTATGTTATTTAGTGCAATATAGTTTATTCATCATTATTTTTCTCATTTATATTTGCTTTATAATTTTTTAAAAATCTATTGTTTCATTATTAAATTTTTTTTTTAATTTAATAATATAATAAAGTATTTAAAATTATTATTCCAATAAATAATAATACTGTGATTAATTAATAATTTAATTTAACTCAAAATTATGTTTTACTTCAAATGCTAAATTTAATTGAGTAAAATATTCATTTTCAGTTTTTTTCTTAAATTTTACCCATTTAATTATTATTGTCCTCTGATTAAATAGTGATAAATTGTTCTCTGATTAAATAGTGATAAATAGTTCAATATTGCCCTAAACTTAAACTGCTTAATGAAATGGAGATATTAATCCATTTCTAGTTTTTTTCTTTATATTTACTTGATAAATATTAAAAATTAAATTTAAATCATTTTCTTTATTTTTAAATAAAAATAGAACTAAGTTTACCTAATATTATCTTTTGAATTAATATTTTCTTCATTTTTATTGAGTCATTAATTATTTCATTATTATTTTTTATTTAAATTGATTTGATTTCTAAATTTTTATTGTTATTATTTTCATTATATTTAATTGTTCTATTATTTAATTCCTTGTTATTAAATTAATTTAATATAATAAAAAATTTTCATTTAATTACAAAAATTATTTTTAAATAAATAATAAAATTTATTTATTGTTAAAATAAATTCAAATTTAAATTATTGCAAAATAATTATAAATAAGTATAGATAATCATATATCTTTCTCATCTAACCATTTAAACCTTTTTCCATTTTCCCATTAACCCTCCCTCATGCTTCCATCCTTAAGATAATACTTACCATGTCCATGCTACTTTCCCATATACCATTCTCCTTCATACCTCCTTCCATCTTACCAAGTATAAACTCCATAACCCTACTTCTTATCATCAATATACTCTCCTTCATACTTCCTGCCATCCTTCCATGTATAGACTCCCTTTCCATGCATATTATTATCCAACCATTGTCCACTATATTATCTGCCATCACTCCATTTATACACTCCATTTCCACTAATTTTATTCTCTTTCCAATCTCCTACAAACTAACTATCATCACTCCATTAGTAAGTTCCCTTGCCATCTTTTTTACCTTCCTTGTATTCTCCCTAATACTTGCTACCATCTGCCCATGTCTCTACTCCTTACCCGTGTTATAGATCATCCTTCCATCCTCCTTCGTATCTAGCTCCATTCACATGAAGATAAATTCCTTGTCCATTTGCTCTATCATTCATCCATTCTCCATCATAAATATCTCCATCCACATGATAGAACTTACCTTTTCCAAATGCTTTGTTTAATTTCCATTATCCTTCATAACGAGCTCCATCTGGCCATCTTTGAATTCCGAAACCATCCCTAACATGTCCAATCCATTCTCCTTCATAAACTGCACCAGATTTAAAAGTGAATGCTTCACGTTTTTCGCGGGGCATTCCTTTTAATTCTTCCAGCTCTTTTTCATTTAGCACTGATTTTTCACCGTCAAAGTATTTTCCTTCACTGTGGTTTATTATATTTTGATCTTCATTCATTTTGTCTGTATCTACTCTGATTTCATGTTGATTTTGGCCTTTTTGGCATACACTTGTACACTATTATCCCATTTATTATTAATATTATAATTCTTAACTGCAAATCTATTTATATTATAATTATATAACTTTTTAGTTATATTTTTTTGATATACATTCTATTGCTATTACAAATTAAAATATATTTTTAAAATCTCTAAAAGATTTATCATAAATGTATTAATAAAAAAAATTAGTTTTTTTTAAAATAAAATATTATTAGAGCAATATTATTAATAAAAATAACTATTTAAGAATACGTAAAACAAATATTGGTAAATCAATAATTTAAATTTAAGGTATATTTGTGCGAGTAACTTTTATTTAATAAAATAATAAAATTTATCTTATATAGAACATACTATTTTAGTAGTTTTCGATAAAATAAACTAATCTTAATAAAAATATTTTTAACATAAATCATTAATTATAAAAATAAAAGTGAAGGGAAAAAAATTATATAAAATTATTGATATTTTATAATTTTTTTATTTTGATAAAACAAAATATAAATTGATGATAAGAAATATATTAAAAAATCTAATAATTAATAAATATAAAAGTCAAATTGTAAAATAAATTTTTAAAATGTATTTAAATAATTAAGCTCAATTTATATTAAATATAAACTTTAAAAATATTAATTAATTAATATTAATTAAAGAAGAAATTTTTTTAAAATACAAAAAAATAAATTTGAAATTACTAATGATTTATAAATAATATAGTAGAAAATCTTATAAAAAATCAAATAAGAATATAAGCAAAGAGAATTATTAAAGATTAATATAATTCTAATAAAAATGTTAAATTGTATTTAAAATAAATAATTATATATATAAAAAATTAAAACTAAAAACTGTATATATATCAATAAAAGTTTCAAATGAAAATCAAAGCTTAAATATATTTGATATAAAATTTTATATATGGTATTTTACCAAAAAGCTCGAATTATTCTTAAAAAAATATAAAATAATATAGATTAATGAATCTAAACAAATTTAATTAGAACCTTGAAAATTCTATTAATATAATTATTAAAAAATATATAAAAATAAATAATTTAAGTTTATTTATATTAAATTATATTATTTAAAAAAGTTTTTTATTATAATCAAATTAAATGAACAGAGAAGAATTATTAAATTAATATAAACTTATTATAGATAATTTTTTTGATGAAATATGTTAAAAATAATTATCTATATTGGAATATATTAAATAAAAAATAAATATATTAGATGCAAAGTTTATTTTTTCTTTTAATTAATAACTTTATTCTCAAATTTTAAATAATGTAAAATTTTCTGTAGATTTCACTAAAACTACAATAATTTAAGTATTGGATAAAGTAAATTAGTATTTATTAGAAATAATTTATAATATTTAAAAAATTTAAAATGATAACTGATAAAAAGAGTAAATTTATATTTTAGTTACAGAAATATTATTTTTAGTTTTTATATTACAAAAATAAAATTAGAATACAGATAATAAAAATATTTTTGATGAGATTTTGATAATTAAACAAAATAATTAAAATTAAATCGTATAAATTTTTCATAATATTTTAAAATAATTTAATTATATTTAAAATTTGGATTTAAATAATAATTAATTTGACAAATAAAATAATTATGATTATGATTTTAAATAATAAAATAATAAAAATAATAATTAAAAATCTTCTTATAATATTTAATAGATATTAGAAGATATCTAAAAAAAATAACAAATTTAAATTCTAAATAATGAAAAATAATAATAGAGAATTATATAATAATATTATAATGATTAAATAATTTTCAATCCTTATATAAAAAAAAATAATTCTAAAAATAATACTAATAAAATAAGAAGCTTTCAATCTTTTTAAGATGATTTATTAATTGATCAATAATAAATAAAGAACACCAGTAACTTAATTAATTAAGAAGAAGAATTAAATATTTTCAATGAATTAAATTTAAATCATAATAAAATAAACTAAATTGATTAAATAAATCCAAAATTCAAATATTTAAAACAAAAATAAAAAATAACAAATTTATTAAAAAATTGATATTTATAGAAAACATAACTATAAAAATATAAATAAAAATTATAACAAAGATAAATATTAAAAAATATAATAAATATTAGATATAGAAATGAAGAAATAATTATTAATATTATCATTGTTATTATTAGTAGTAAAGAATCTTCAACTACTAAAAAAGAAACACAAAAAACACCAACACAAACATCATAAAACGTCACATGAAATTTCATCAGCTACTGATAAACCAGCAGCAACAGAAGTAACCTACAACACTGCCACTACAAAAAAATTCATAAAATCAGATGGATCAAATCTCCGAAACCACTTCGGATATCCATGGGACGAATCCCCATACGCAGGTGGAGCAGCAATTAAAAAGCAATTCGATCCAAAATACCTAAAATTCAGAACCCCAGACGGAGTATGGTCCTCGCCCATAAATCCAAACATGAAACCAGATTCTTTAATAGGAGATGACTGTGATGTAGAAGCTAGTATCTACTTTAACCATTGTCGATCCATAGATAGATGTATTGTCTGTAATGGAAATGCTCATTGTGAATGGTGTCCCGAAACAGAACTATGTAATCCTAAAGTAAAGGAAGGTTGTCATTGTCCAAATGTGTGTATCGATGCAATAGATCCTAATAGAAATTGTAATGCTGATAATGTTGTTATGGGTTAGGTCGATAATGTGGCTCCAGCTAGTAGGGGGGTTAAGGATGCTGTGTTTGCACCATTAAAGATTGTAGAAACTTAGAGAAAGTTTGAGATTTATCCAGGTGAAACTGGAATCCCTATGGGATAGAAGGATGAAAGGGTCAAGGTCACTTTTAAGAAGGAGGGAAAGGATAGATAATTTAATTAGTTAAGCAATGAGTGGACTACTTATAAAAAGACTTAATATTAGATGATACCTCATGATAAGATGACTGAGATTGTTACTAAAAGAAGAATTGATCCTAAGACTCTTACTACTCTAAAAGAGGAGCCTGAGCCTAAAATTTTACATGGATTTTATCCAGGAGAAACTTTACCACCTAACAAAAATTGATTATAATTCATCATCATTATCATTATTATCATCAATATCATCTTTATTATTATTGTCTTGTTATCATCCTTTATATTTTTTCATTATGATTATTGTTTTATTATCATCATTATTTTATTAAAACAATAATACTTCTAATAAAATAATTATCATTATATAATAGAAGTAAATAATCTAATTATTTATAATAAATAAAAATTAGTTAATTATTATAAATAAAAAGATGGGAAATAATCAAAAACAATAAGAGAATGACAACCGACAAGAACTCCTTGACTTCTGTTGTCAATAAGACTCCCTGAACCCTTCTACCAACAAAACAATAACTGAAATAGAATTTAAATCAAAAAACGATTATTCAAAAGGCTAAATATCAAAATAATCAATTTAATACCTTTCAAAATCGGAAATTGATTTCTACAAAGCATGTTCAGGGTGAAACATCTCTATGGTCCGTCATTATCTAATCCAAGGACTGAATGTAAACCAACTAGACGAAGAAAGGACTTCTCCTTTACACGTAGCAGTAAGAATGGGTTCATTATAAATTATAGAGGAATTAATTAATAATGGAGCAGATATTAATTTATAAGATATGTATGGATGGACCGCTTTACATGTTGCTGCTTATTTTAATAAACCTTTAGTAGTTCATCTGTTGTTGGCTAAGGGAGCCAATGTGTATTAGAAGACTAGAGATGGAATGCAAGCTGTTTAATTAACTAAACATCTTGATACTCTTAGTGTATTTACTAGATTTATTCATAGGATATAAACAGAGGAGGGAGACCAGGAAAATATTGTAGATAATTTTAATTAGATTTGTTATTAGACTGGGTTATAGAATGTCTAAACTTTGGAAAATAGGATTAATATGAAGTAGTAGTAGGATTTTGATTTGTAGTATATTCAAAAACATAGGTATTAGTTTGTACCTAGGAAGCATAAGTTTTATTTATATTTTAAGTAAATGATAGAGTAAAAGCATAGCAAGTCTAGTGGTGATAGTAATAATAGTAATAAAAATTAATAGCCTAGGATTTAAAGAGATGTTAGTATTTAAAATTATAAAGAATAAAAACTCAATTTGAATGATTTAAGTTTTAGTGAAGGTTCTGATATAGAATCCTAAGATTATTAATTAATTTGTTCTAAATTAGACTATTAAAACTAAAATGATTAAAATGAAAATGTAGATATTACACCCAATAAAGTTGCTACTCTTATTTAGATTAATAATACATTTAATAGTAATACATTATAATTATCTTTACACAAATAATAATTAGAATAATAATAGGAATAATAATTATAGTAACCTAATTTGATTTAAATAAAGTCATAAGATTTCTAAAGTAATAATAGAAGTTAATTTTCTACAAATAATAATAAATAAAAATCAATAATGTATGTAGAAAACGAAACAATTTCAATAAAAGATTTACTAATTTTTAATAATAATATTAATAAATAAGTAATAGAAGAAATTTTATCAAAATTAAATATTTAGAACTTACAATAAAATATTGGGATATAAATATTCTTTTAGGATATTTGTCAAGGTTTAAGTTATCTATAATTATTTAAAATAATATAAACAAATTTAAATGAAGTTAATAATTTTTTTAACTAGTAAATATAAAATAAATCAATTTTATTTGAATTTTATACTTCTTTTAAATTCAAAGAATCTTAACAATTATTAGGTCAAAAAGATTTTAACATTTAATAAAATGATAATTTTATTAACAGTTTAAGAATATTTATGAATAATTTTTTAATAGAATATGATCCTTAAAAAATAGATTGTTTATTAAGAGTTTTTTCTAAATAATATTTTCAAAAAAATAATAAGGTATTTAAGACAATAGATTCTGCTAATATGCTTTCTTTTGCAGCTGTTATTCTTGACATAGAGATAAACTAAGAAAAAAATAATGATAAAAACATTTTATTATAAAATTTTTTATAAACAGTTAAAGGAATTAATGATGGAATGAACTTTAGTACTGATTTTTTAAGTGAAATTATTGACAATATTATTGAAAACCCTTTAATAAAATTAAATAAAGTTGGTACAAAAGATTTTAGTTAATTAGAATAATATTTAAAAACAATAACTAATAAAAATTATATTTGCCAATTAGATTCTAAAAAAAATTAAAAAACTAAAGAATTTAATATATATTTGTTAGAAAATAATTTTTATACTTTATATATATTAAAAAATTACTATTTAAAACAATTTTATATATTTAAAAAAGATTATTTTAAATAATAAAACCATAAAATTATTATAAAAACTAAGAATGAATATATTTATAAATTTAAATATAATAATTTAGGTTAAATTATAATATCTTAAATAAAAGATTTAGAGTTTATCATAAAAAAAGGAGATTAATAATGAATTTATATAAATATTATAATGGAATTTAAGTCAGTTTTAATTAATTTATCTTAATATATCATTTTAATAATTTTAGGATATAAAATCATTATTTTAACATGATAATTATAATTAGCTTAATTTTTCATCTATTATTAAATATTAAAATAAATACATTTTATAACATTTATATTGAAATATAAAAAAGTATTCAATAACTAAAAATTTTTAATTTCAGTATTATATGTTATTACAACTTAGATATCTATTTATTTTATCAAAAATAAGGCATATGATAGCATATATTTATTATTTGATGGGCTTCTAATTAAGTAGTCTAATTAATCAATAATTATAAAGGAGTATTTTTGTTAAAAGTTAGGAAAATAAATAAGAATATTAATAATTTCCTCTTAATTATTAATATATTTTATATCAATATTTTTTAAATGGCATTCTTCATATAACTATTCAATTAAATTTTCTTACTATTAGTTTTTATATCATTAACTAACTATATATTTAATATTTATTTTACTGATAAGTAAACCTTTGTTATTATTGTTTTTTTTCTACAATAAATATGAATATTTTATGAAAAAATCAAAATTTAATCTATAATAATGAAATAATCAGTACTTTTCATCTAAAATATTAAATAGTAATGTTTCACTCATAAATTTATTATATAAATAAAGCTAATTCAGCATATAATAAAATAATTAGATATAACAGTTATAAATAATAATAAGTATTAAGTAATTAATTTAGAAAATAATGTATATAGTTCACGATAAATTTTTTAACAAATTAGAATTTGTAAAGAACATTAAAGATAATAAAAATAATATGAAAATTGATATAATGATGGATGTGAAAATTCGACAACAGTATTGTCTATTTGAAATAAAAACGTAAAATGAGTCATATTTTTGTGAAGTTTCAGAAGAAATGAAAAAATTAAAATAATAGTAATAGAATTACAATAAAGACTTCAACATAAATATAATAAGTTGGTCTTTCCTACTTGAATTGTCAGCTGATTGTAAATAAATATATAATTTGTATTTCCTAACAAATAATTTTGAATTTTATTGGATCGATTGGAAAATGCATAAGCAACATCCAATAATGGAAAATATGTTGCTTTAGTTTGCTAAAGAACTTTGCATCTTATTGATTGATAATTTGTCAGAAAATTCTAATAAATATTTAGAATATTTAGATTTTAATAGGTATGTTATTACTTTAGATTAGAAAATACTATTTGTTTCAAATAAATATTTGATATAATAATCCAAAAATGCACAAAAATAATTTTAATCTTATTTTAACTAATAAAAATTTTAACAAAATGCTACTACTAATATTAATATGTTAAAATCTAAGTCTTAAAATGGATTTTATAACTTAAATAAATTAAATTAATAAAATAATTTATAATCAATTAAATGTACTATTTTTTAATCAACTATTCAAAATATGTAAAATAAATAATAATAATAATAATAAAATATAAATAATTTTTAAATATTTAAAAAATAATAATCTTAATCTTAAATTACTCCTTCTTAATTGTTACAATAATCTTTATAAGAAAAATAATAAGAAAATTAATTTTTTTAATAATAATAAAATAAAAATAAAATAATCAGATAATAAATTATATTTAAATTATGATAAAGTATAGATAAATGCAATAATATAGATAAAATTCCAAAATATCAAACAACAGTCGTTAATTAAAGTAAAGAATAATTAATTAAATAAGAATATGAAAAGGAGATTATTTATAATTTTGGATTATTTATTTTAGCAATAGCTAATGAAGAATATAGTAATAATTATAAAAAGATAATAGAATAGAATATAGAGGAATATATAAAAAATATAGAAAAAACATATAAAGTAGTTCATAAAATACTTGAGTAAGTAATTTAATACAAAAAAACTTCTAAAAATAATATGAAAACAGTAAATAATTAAGGATCAGCATAAAAAAAATTACAAACACTTCATTTTTAAGATGAAAATGAAAATATTAAATAAAAACCTAGCTTATTTTAATTAATCAGTACTATCAAAAGCAATCAAATAAATAAGCTCTCTAAATTATTATAAGCTTTAATTTAAGGGGTAGAATAAACTGAAATTGATGTAAAAAAAATGAATCCAAATACAATAAATAATTTATAAAAGTTTAGATTAAATATTTAAACTTAAAAGACTCATGATAGCAGTTTGAGCAAACTGTAAGTGAATAATAATATTCAAAAAAACGGATATGAAAAATAATTAATATTCAATTTAGAAAAAAATTATTTTTAATATGAAGATGAATTTTAATTATATGAATCTAATTCTCATCAAAGTATTAATTTGCAATCAAAATCAAGTAAATATAGTAAATCATCAATGATATTACAAGAAATTAATGGCACACAATATTTACATTTATTTCCTGAATTATAGTCTAAAATGTTATTGTTTACAATTCAAAATAATGAAAAAGTGACTGTTAACAATATAGATCTAAATAATTAATTCATAATTCCTCATGACCATACATCTTATCAAATGTAATTTATGGGTCAAACATTAATATTTTTATTAGGAGGATGTGCTGAAAAAACTTTTTATATTTATTATCATAAGAAAAAATAACTGTAAATTTTAGAAGATATGATGGCAAATTTTGAAAGAAAATTTTTTGGAATTAGCAGTAATAATTAGAAAGGAATAATATATGTTGTAGGAGGAGAAAAAGATTCAAAAATAAGTAAATAATCTGAATATTATGACCTTTGATAAAAAAAATGGACAATGATGGGTAAATTAAATTACGCTGTAAAAAAAAACACTGTTACTTTATTCAACTAGAGATACTTGTTATCAATAGGAGGTTAAGGTGAAGACGGACATCCTTTACAAATAATAGAAATGTAATAATATTATTTTAATTTATTATTTTTATATATTTTAGAACAGATCTGAATGAAAATAACAGTTAATGGCATTTGCTTAAATTTACTTGTTAATAAACAAGTATTCCTTTGCAAATTTCATCTTTGTCCTTTTAATTAAATCAAGATTAAATCTGTATAATGGGTGGAAGACAGAGAAATCAAGAATATTCATAAAAAATTTATACTCTTAATCTCTATTAATTTAATGAAAGTTAATTAACTGATAAAAATATCACTTATTTTACTACATATTTTAAATTCAATCTTGATTTCAAAAATTAATTTAAAATCCCAAACAATCAAATGATTTATCATACTTAATTCTTTCAAGGTCATAATTTTGTACTATTTATGTAAACAATTGAAAAATTGTCAAATTTTAAAAATATAATTGTTGCTAAAACCAATGATATTAAATAGATTGATTAAATAAAAATTGTCAACTATTAAGTTTGATTATGAATAATATATATTTTTACTTTTATATGTTATCAATTAATTTATTTTTTTATATAGATAAAAATTTTAACTTTAATATTGATAATATCATATAAAAATCTATCAACTAATATATTTTATATTTAATTAAAATATATATAATAATTTAAACAATAATTTTTTTATAAAAAAATTTAATAATAATAAATAATTAATTATTTTTAAAATTATATAAGCAAATGCAAAATTAATAAAAATTAAAAAAATAGTAAGAAGAAATAGAAAATAAATAAACAATAGATAAACTTTAATAATTAACTTAATAAACACATTAAATTAAATAATAAAGTAACGATCTTAATGTCGATTTATATGATTAGGGTCAATAATTAAATGTAATTGATAAAAATTTAGATTAAATATAAAATAACATTTCTAAATCTAAATGGTTATATAGAGGAATTAATTCAGTATTTGGAGCAATAAAAAACGTTTTTACTAAGCCTAAATTAATTAAAAATAAAAATAAAAAAAATGAAATAGATAATTAAAATAATAATTCAGATTCAAATATTTAGTAGTAAAATAAAAAAATGACTTAAAAAAGGATAATTAACGAATAAGATAAGTATATTGACGAAATGATATAAAATTTTGACACAATAATTTAAAATCAGAAAAATTTTGGAATAGAAATTGATAGATAAAATAATTAATTAGAATAAATAGATAAAAGGGTTTAATATAATACAAAAGAAATGCATTTACTAAATAAGAAGATGGATAAATTCTGATATATATTATTGATATATCTGGTTAAATTAATAAATAATTGATATAATAGCAAATATAAAATTAAAATCATAAATCATCTTTATACTTTTACTGATTAAGATATTCTTAATATTCTTACTATGTTTTTTTTAGATTTTCTTCTTAAAATCTCTAATTATACTTAAGATATTCTTCTTTATGATTCTTCTTAAAGTCTTCTTCCTCTTCTTTAGTCCTTGGCTTAGTTTATTATTCCTTCATTTCCCTTTACATTTTTTTTTAGCTATCTTCTTATCTTACTTAAGTAAAAATAGCTTTATCTTCTTCAGGTAAAAGATTATAATTAATAGTATCAATGTCCTTTTAAGTGATATCTATTTTCAATTAAGGCAAAACTTTCTCAAATAAATTAAAAATAAAATACAGAAAAAAACTTGTTAAGCTCTTAAATATTATAAATGTCTCTATATAAATCTGGTTTTTTTTTGTATCCTCTCTTAAAAACAGCAATAGTTGGAACATGCTAAACATCACTTTTTTACAAATCATTTTTGAACATATCAAAAAAATAGAACTGAATATCGTCATCTTTTTCCAACTAATACAATTTATTGACATAATACTTATAAATAAAGATTGAAGGACCACAAATTCTAGCAAAAACTAAATCAAAACTACAATACAAAATAACAACAGTTTATTTATTATTCTTGATCTTGTCTTCATGATTTTTTCCAACAACTTTCTTAACAGGATGTAGCTAAGGGTGCTAAAAATCATCATCATCAACTTCTTCACTTTTATAATACAAATGCAATTCTTTTCTTTAAAACTACCCAATAAAATCTATCATGAAATCACTATCGATTTCATCTTTATCATACAAATATTTATCAACACTTCCTTCTTACTAATTAATCCTATTAATCATGATTCTTGGCAAATTAGTAGTATCATAAACTCCAAAAGTTGATATTAAATCATAATGATCATAATCAAAATATAGAATGAAGAACAATAATCTCTCTTAATAGTTTGTGCTTTTTTCTCTATTAATAGCAGCTGCCCTTTAGAATTCTTAAATATGTTTTTGATTATCAGGATTGTTCTTCTCTAATATCAAGATCATTTATTATCGTACTGGACCTGCGAATAATCTATAAGCAATTTCTTCTCTATAGATATTGACTGTATCTAGACTTTAAGTAATCAAGAAATCTAAAATATGTTAAATAGAGTTGAAATTGCCTTGGTATATCACTGTATTTTTTGCATCTTGAGATAAAACATCTTTGTATAATATCAAGGAAGGGCATTCTGTATCATTTGGGTAAGGAATTATTGATTAATCAAATGTGTATGCTAATGCAAAGTTACCAGCATCTGATAATATGTTATTATTTATCATCTTTTCCAGTACTTTTAATTATTTTATCATGTCTTTATCATATACTGCTATTACTCTTGTTGAATAGTAATACTTTTTCTCAAATTCCACAAAGTCTTACTATTTTACAAATATATTATAAATAAAAATTTTTAAGTATTTTTTTTACCCTTGATTTAAGATATGTGAAAGACCTATCTATTATCTTTAAAATGAAATCAATTAATAAATCTTATGTAAATTTATTATTGAATTTTTTTTTTTAGCCTTTATAAAAATAAATTAATTAAAAATCTGATCTTATATTTAATTTTTAAAATGATACTGATTATTAATTCTCGATAACATATGAAAATATCAAATTTTTATTAGTTTTTTTTATTTTTTTAGCAACTTCTTTAAATATTTCAAGTTCTTTTGACGAATCTTTGGTTGTAAAAAATACAATATTATTTGGTATATCAAATAAATATTCTTCTAATAATTATTCAGATATTAATTAGTAATCTTCATCTAATAAATCTTTATATTTTTCTTATTAAAATAGTTATTCTTCCTGCAATAAATTCCTTTATATTCCTTATTAAAATTAACAGTTCTATATTAATATCATTATAAAAAATAATTTGGATATTTATTTCATTTTTTTAATAATTATATTATTTATATTATTAATTTTATTATTTATTTTATTAATATAATTAAAATTTAAATTTTTTTTTTTTTTACGAAATTATTTATATATATAATCGATCATTGATTGTATGGTAGGCTTGATTTGTAGTGGATTTGTCTTCTTGCTATGGCCTATAGAGTGGGAAGGATTTGATGGAGCTGGATTGTGTCAGAATTGATTCCTTTGATTACAAGTGTACAAGATTTGAGTTTAAATAATTGTTAAATCTGTTGACTTGTTATCAATGGAGATAAGGTATGGCACTCCAGATTGATATGGGAATAGTATGCATTCGGGAGTTGGCAGGCTTTGCACTAAGTACTGTTTTTGACTGCGTCAAAGCATCTTGTTTTTTCTGTGGCGAATTAAAATTTAAATTAAAATAATTAAAACTATTTTATTAAAATCGTTATTTTATTTACTATTTTTATATTTATTTTATTTTTTATTTTATTTCTATATATATGTTTATTTTTAAAATATATAAAAATTATTAATAATGTAGTAACACATTTAATTAATTAATTCGATTTTAGGAAATTATTAGTCTCAATCTATGAAAAATAGTCATGAATATTAATAAAATTAATAAATAAAATTTAAAATTTTATAAAAAAGATAAAGCTTACAGTAATAAAATTTATATAAATTATAGTTAAGAAGAAGCCTAATAATCTTTTATAAATTCTATAAATAAAAGTCCAGAAGAAAGAAATATTTTAGATATAGAAAATATTTTTAATGTAATAGGAAAAGTAAAATAAATTAAAAAATATATCAAAAAAAGTGATTAATTTGAAAATTTTGTTAAATATAATATATGTGCAAATATATAATTAAGATTTATTAAGAAAGGAACAGTTATATTTAAAGAAGATTGAAAAGATAAAAATTAATATTTTTTAGTAGAAGGAGATGTTTTAATTTTATAACAAAAATAATTTTAAAATTTACAAATAGAAATTCAAGAGTTTGAAAAAATAAAATAATAAGTAATTAATAAAGAATAATAAACAGAAAAAGATTAATTAGAAAAATTATAATTAGAAAATAAGTAATAAAATCAATTTATTACATTAAAAAAAAAAAATGATAGAAAAACATTTTAGCATATTGATAAAGAAAAATAAGAAATGTAATTGAAAAAAAAAATTAATGACTTTTACATATAATAAAATGTAAGTAAATTTTCAACAATTGATTTTATTGGAAATATTGAAGTCAGCATTTTATCTTCAAAGGTATTTGAATATTTATTTTAAAATGGAATATTTAAGTAATTTATAATTTGTTCATTTAATATTAAAAATAATAATTAAATAAATTATTAATAAAAGATATGAGATTAAGTAAAAATTAGAAAAAAATATATTTTTTAAATAAGAAAATAGAAACTAAATGATAGCAGAAAATAATTGTTTATTTTTTTATTTTGAAGACGAATAAAATAAACTAAAAAATTATTTAAATGAAATAAAAAAGAAAGAATAATTAGATATTTATGAATTAATATATAAATAAGTGTTTTAATAAAAAATTCTTTATGATAATGTATAAAAATACTTACATCTATTTTAAAAAGAAAAATTTTAAATTAAACATATACTATTCAAACAAAATGAAAAATTAGAAAAAATTTATGTATTAAAAGAAGGAGAAATAAAAATATTAATGTAGTAAAAGTAAGAAGAAATGATAAAATCTCCTTAAAATATTATAATAAGTAAATCACTGAATAATGTGAATTTACAAAATATATACAAAAGAAACACCAATTAAAAACATTAGAAAGTTGTGTCTATATTATCAGGTAAGTAAATTTTAGGTGAAGAAATTCTTTTTTCTGATTTTATCTAGTATACTGCTGAAGTATCAAGTTAAAGATGCGTTTTATTAAGTATATTAAAAGCAGAACTACTAAAAATATTAGAAAAATATCCTTATATATAAACTCTGTTAAATTAATGAGTGCAAGCAAAACAAAGATTTTATTGCGATAATTTAAACAATATAAACTTGAATTAAGTTTAAGATTTGTAGCAAGAAAAGGAAAACAGTAATAACCAAAAATTTATAAAAACTGATCTCGAAAAAAAAGAAATGGAATTAATAGCAAACTAATATCATAATTAGTTTCAAAATTCCTAATAAAGCAAAAACGTAGTTTTCAAAAATAAATTATTATAAGCTTTATAAATAGCTCAAGTAAAAAACTAATAATTTTTGAATAGGTATGATCATTTAGAATTTGATTATTAATAAACTGAATTATACTAATAAAATGTTTAAAATTCTAATTTTCAAAAATTGGAAGAATCTTTTCAATAAAAATAAAAAAAATCTTGAGTCACTTAAAGATAAAAAACTAGTATAATAGATTAGATTTATCAGACTGCTTA
>Ga0315908_10000889_pt1 | contig 22875 bp, 6 predicted proteins | sample LakEriMetagenome_12_FD_203520 | JGI IMG/M metagenome (GOLD analysis project Ga0315908, IMG submission 203520) | Freshwater fungal communities from buoy surface, Lake Erie, Ohio, United States - Buoy 4 MA124 | ecosystem: Environmental > Aquatic > Freshwater > Lake > Lake biofilm | place: USA...
GTTGTTCCACAAACAAATTAATTAGCTAAAAATGATAAAATAATAATAATAAACGTTAATTGGGATTAAACTGAGCAGCGTAAACATAAGTGTAATGATCTTGATGTGAGATATGAAAGGTTGAGTGAAGTTTGTTGATTATTCTTAGATCGTAAAGTTTGATTTGATTTTCAGTGGTGTAACTAGCAGTAAGTATGAGATTTTAATTGACATCAAGAGAATCTCCACAGATATTGAGTCCATATAGGAACTATTGAGGAGCCTTAGTTCTAATATCCCATAACAACATCATTTGATCCCAACCTGCAGAGAGGAGAGTGTGATCATCAATGAACTTCAATGCAAATATGCGATTTGAATGAGGGTTTATTTTTGGATGAGATTGATCTAATATGCGATGCTAACTTAATTTCTCTAAATCATAAACTCGAATTAGAGTGTCTTATCCTCCAGTGCAGAACTGATTCTCACTATTAAAGTCAATAGCATAAATAGGATTGTCCTTCATTTTAATCTGCTTCAACATCTATTTTGATGTCACATGCCAAATCATTACACTTCCATCGATATGACCACTGACTAACAAATTTTCATTTTTCTTGTTAGGTTTCCATCGTAGACAACTCACTTCATAATCCTTATTATATACATCAAATAGTTTGTACACCACTTCACTTTTCTCTTTCTTAAATATCCTTATGTTTCCATCTTCACATCCAAATGCATAATATTAATCGTTACTTTCTATTCTACAGCTCAATATCTTACTATTCCCTGTCTCAAATCTACATATTTCTTCTAATACTTTTTACTCATTATTTATATTTTCCTCCATTTAAAATTTATTATTACTTTTACTACTTTATAAAATTTATCATTATGTTTTATATTTTCAATTAATTTATTTATTTATATAGAATTTTCTCATTTATAATTTATATCATTATCTATCATTTAATGAATCCTTTTCATCATATTATATTTTAATATCTTCTTCTATTTATTTAAAATCTAATGATTATCTTGATAAATTATGAGATAATCTGTAATTTGATATTTAATCTTATTCTCAATTTTACTTATTATTATTATTATTATTATTTTAAATGTTATTATGATTAAAATTATTGGGATTTATTTATTAAGATTGACTAAAATTATCCTATACAATTTAATTGACATAAGTTCCTTAAACAGTATCGTACATAAATAAATTTCAACTAACATTACTGAGCTAACTATTGTTAGGAATTTATTGTAAGTTAACATTAAAACTGAAAGTATTATAAAAGTTTTCTCTATTTTATTGTTTATTAGTGCTAGCGTTGTTAAGTATGATTAAGTTTCTTTGATCTAAACTTTCTTCAAAATCCATTTCATCCTTAAATATTTAAATAATAATAATAATATACAATTTGTGATATTTGAGGCTTTTAAGTGCCTTCTTATTCATGTTAAGAAGGCTTTATTGATTTAGATTTAACACTTGAAATAGGAGAGTCAGTATATCTCCTTACCTTTTCTGATTCATGTACATCACATATTTACAGCTTTTCAAAGTTACAATAATGGCATCTGATCTATACATTACTTTTGTTGTCTTTAAACTCTATTTAATTTATTTTTAATATTATTATCATATTATTATCATAATTAATTATCTCAATATTTTTATTTTTAAATTATATTGTTATTTTATATTTTTATATAATTATAAAATAGCAAAATATTTTCACTATATTATCATTATTATTTTATACTTAAATTATATATTTTTACTGTTATTAAAAAAATCTGTACATTAAAAACATAAATAATTATTGCAGCATTCTGTTTTGTAAATATCTATCATTTATTTAGAATAAATTACGATTATAAAAAATAAAACAAATAGGACACAAATATTTATATATTTTTCTATTTATTTTATCGTTAATATCTATATATTCCATAAACTATTTAAATTATTATTAAATTAAATTAATAAATTTAATATTATTTTACAAAAATGGATAAAAATATTATTATGTTTATTTATTAAAAATTTAAAATTTACTTTTATAGATTTAATGTCAATTTTAGAATTAATCAATATAGTTTATTTGGATATATCGTTATTTTTATTTTATTCTCCAGTTTATTATACAATAATGTTTTGATTATTATTTGTTTAAGAAGAAGCATTTGGATGGTTCTATACTCTTTTAATTTTTGAAACACAACAAGCTCCCATTTATTTAGAATAATATTTAAATTTATAATAATATGTATTAAAATTGAAATTTAAATAATAGAAATATATAGAGAAATAAATATGTTTATAATTATATAATCATCAAATATAGCCATAATAATAAAATTTAGAATATATAAATAATAATATATAGAATCTATAGATAATCTTAAAAAAAGATGCCAAAATAGGGAAATCGTAGAAGGAAGACAAGAACTCATAAAGATAATTTGGAGGATGAATAAAAAATAGGTAAGTCATTTATAATTCATCGTAAGAAAGTGAAAGGACCGATGAAAGAGATGGTGAAAAATCTTCGAGAAGTGATGTATCCATACACGGGGATGAAGTTGAATGAGAGTGAAAAGATAAGGATAAAAGATTACATAAAGGGTTGTGGAGTGTATGGAGTAAGTGACATGATTATTTTAAGTTCTACTGAAAAACATAATTATCTAAAAGTTATCAAAACTCCTCATGGACCCACTCTCACTTTCCGTATTGAGAATTATGCTTTGATAGAGGATGTGCTTAATAGTCAGAGAAAAGTCAGATCATTTCCTAGAACTTAATAGCCTGCCATAGTTATCATGAATGGGTTCAATGGAGAGATCAATAATAATCAACATTCAAATATCAAAAATGGTTTAAAATCAGTTATTAATAACACTCAATTATCTTTGATTAGTAACAGTTTGCAATCAGTATTTGCTCCATTGAATGTAGCTAGGCAGTTAGTTTCCTCCTTGAAGAGAGCAGTTTATATAGACTATCATCATAAAACTGACTCTATTTACCTTAGACATTATCATATTGACTCCACTCCCACCAATATCAATAAGAATCTAAAACGAATTCTTAAAACCAATAAAGTCCCTGATCTCTCCCAATTCAACGATATCAGCGAGTTTTTCTTAAACAATCATAATCAAGTCTCAGATTCTGAAAATGATGATTTACCTCAAAATCTCATCTCTTTTTCAACCAAAAGCTAAATTTCTAATCGATCTTTATAAAATCAATAAGCCATAAGACTTCATGTAAATTATAAATTCTTATTTTTCTTTAGGAAATTGGTCCGAGATTAAAACTCAAAATCATTAAAATTCAAGAAGGGGTTTTAACAGGCAATGTTTTATATCATAGATATGTTTAAAAAACTGCAGAATAAATTTTAGATTAAAGAACTAAAGTCTAAAAAAAAATTGCTGAAAAAGAATAAAGAAGAAAATAAATGTAAGAAATTTTAAACCAAAAATTAGAATAGAAAAATATGAAAAAAAAATTTAAAAATGATTCTTAAGATAAAAATGAATAAGAAAATGATGGGTCAGATTAATAATAAGATTTAGATGATGATTATGATTTATCTGATGAATATGATTATTAAACAAAAAAAAATGTTTAGAAAAAATAGAAAAAAGAAGAAATTTAAATTTGAATTATTTAATAAATATATTAAAAAATTTAATTAAAATTTATAATAAATAATCAAAATATTATCAAATAATATTAAAATAATTATGAGAGAAATTAAAAGAAAGTATTTTTCAAAATATTAGAAAAAAAAGAAAGAAAGTTATAAGATGAATTTATATAGATAATTAAAAGAATTAAATATAATTTGTAAAATATGTAAGAATATAAAAGTGAATTCTACTTTAGTGGATTGCGGACATGATTTTTGTTAGAGTTGTATATTTTAATATATTCAACTTTTTGGTAAATGCAAAATATGTGATAAATAAATAAAAAGTTTCTATAAGAATTATTTGATGGATGATTATGTAAATAATTATATTTAATAATTGGACGATTAAATAAAGAAAATAATAAATTTGAGAAAAAATTTAGATTAGAAATACATTCCGAATAACAAACAAGAGTAATAAATTTAAATGTTTATTTTTACAGAATGAAATTTAAAATAGGAATGGAATTAGATGTATTGGACAATAATTTCGTGTGGCAATAAGGACTAGTGAAACAGATAAGAAAATCTTCAAAGAAATAAGTAGAGTACATTGAAATTCAACTTGATAAGAAATATTTGATTATAGATACTAATGAAAGAAGGTTCTAAAAGTTAGGATTTTACACTAGTTAATAGAATAACATAGTGAAGTATACAGACTATGGATGTAAAGTATGGAATAACTTTCTTCTTTAAGATTTGGAAGAAGTTCCTTTGAATAACTAGCATTCTAACCAATATGGATATGATATTTGATTATTATTATTATATATTATGTAATATGATGTATATATGAGTGTTTATCATCTTAAAGAGTAAGAAAGAGATTAATGGTTAAGAGATTATTGAAAGGATTGTTAATGAAGGTGTTTGGTGAATTTCCAGAACTTGATGGAGTCATAACCACTATTTGCAGTAACTAGAGTATGGTTGGGAGAGAAAATATGATTGGGAGCAAGAGTGGCGTAGAGAACTCGATTAGAGTGAGCATGAATTAGAGTGGATAGGAGAGTGAGTTGTGAGTCAAAGAGGAGGAGTGAGTTGCGAGAGAAGCCATGAGTGGAGATGACATGATGAGATGAAGTCGAAAGTAGATTGCACACTTGACTACCTGTGAATACTTCCCTCACTACTTGTTAATCATTAATGTTCCACATCTTTATCATCATATCTTTACATCCTCCTCCTGTAATTATATAATTATACTTTCTCATAGACCAACTCAATGCCTTCACTGCCCCTCTATGTCCTTTGAAATTCTACACTGATCTACGATAATAACTCTAACTCCAGATGTTAACCACATTGTCATTTCCTCCACTTGCTAAGTAATCTCCATTTATAGAGTACTCTAATCCTGTTATTTCCTCTCCATGTCCTTTATATACTTCCAATTTCCTTTTCATCCTCCAATCCTGATTCATTATATCTCCATTCTGACTCCCTACTGTTAATACCCCTCCATTTTACTTAATCACACACACTCTATCTTCACTTATTTTATACTATTCTCTAACTTTCATTTTCTCCATATCTATTATTTCTAATACCCCTTCTAAACTCCCTATACATATACTTGGACTCTATTTTAACCATCTTATACTACTCATATTATTCAATTTCTTATCTATTCTATGCTCTTTTTACTCTTTAAAGTCCCTTATAATTATATATTATTTTTAATACCAAATATATATCTAATCTTTACAAACCACACCCAATTTATTATTTTCATTACAATCTATCAAGTTAAAATAGAAATCATCTTTTAATCCTTTTCCATTCAATATTTTGTAAGTTTCATATTAAAAAATTTTATTTTTTTCAATCAAAATTTAATTCTTTTTTTATTATGTATTTAATTATTTAATATTTTCATTTTAAAATAATTTATTATTGTTAAACACTAGTAAACTTTGCTAATTATTATGATAATCAAACATATTCTTTTATAAATATATATTGTATTTTATATTATTAATATTTTCTTTCTATTTTTCTATTAAACCAAAACTTAATAAATCCAATTATGAATTATTTCTACTTGGAATAAATCTATCTGTTATGCAAAAGTTTCTTCTTATCTATATTATATTATTCTATTCTTATTTTTATTTTATCTTATTTGACTTTTTTTTCATTATTATTAATTATTAGAGCCATAATTCAATATTCCCTATTTATTTATTCTATATTTGTTATAATATTTATATTTTTCATCCTTTATAATTTATATTATATAATCTATAAAATATAGTATTTAAATTTTATAAATATTTATAAAAATATATCGTTAATAAATATTGATTTAAATATGATAATTAAATATAAAAGATAAATAAAATATTATAAAGAATGATTTAATAGGTAGAAACAAATGATTATTAAATGGATTAATAATTAGGTGGAAACTACGGATTAGCAAGTAATAAGAATAATAAGAATGAAAAATGGGCAGTAAAATAGTTAGTAATGAATAATAAACAATAATTATAAGATATAATAGATAGTATAACAACACTATGTTTTATAGAATCTAACAGCTTACATAAGATAAGTAGATATTCAACTCTTTTATCAGCAAACTAAACTCTTAAGTTATATTTGTTTTATGAATATTAAGGAGTAGATTTAAGGAAGGAAATGGAGAGAGCTAAAGTTGAATAGAGATTATTTAGTAAGAAAGAGTTATAGTTGATATTAAAGTGTTTGATTTAAGGATTGAAGAGTTTACATGAATCGAACATAAATCATAAACACTTGAAGTTAAATAATATTCTGAAAGTTGGGGAAGGACAATACAAAATAACAGACACGAATGTAAGTTCAGGGATGAACTAATAAAATGCAGCAGAATACAGTCCAGAGTATATTCAAAGTATAAATAGTTATCAGAAGACTATCTTAAATCAATAGAAATAAGACATTTATTAGGTAGGAGTAATACTTTTATAACTCAGCACTCTTTAATATGCTTAGCAGATCCCTTTTCTATTAAATAGGAGATCTCCTGATCATATAAAGGCATTTAATCTTCTCATTCAACAAGTTATTTCTCAATATGGCAATCTACTTGCAGATATAATCATTTAAACTCTTCATGAAAATCAAGATTAAAGAATCTCCACTCTCTAGCTTAAAACATATGCTGAATCTTTTTATTATGAAGATCCTCAAGATCATAAGTACAAATCCACTTCTAACATCAATCTTAACTCCACTCCCAATAATCTTAACTCAAATCCTAATCATAATCTTATTAATAATTCCACTTCACCTAATCATAATATTCAGCCTATTTATATTCTTTCAGATCAATTAAAAGCACAAATTCAATAAGTTATACTTCAAAAATCTGAAAAAGATTTAGAAACTTATCTTACTCTTTAAGGAATGAGTTAATAAAAAATAATTAATAAAAATCATTTTTTAAACATTTTATTTTAACTTAATATTAATATAACTTAAAACCAAATTGAATCTTTATAATAAATACTATAATGTAAAAATAATGAATAAAACTATGATTTAAGTATTTGGTTTGATAAAAGCGCATAATAAATGAATAATAAATAATAAGATTCTAATTTGAATTAAAATTAACTATTAGAGAAGATGTATAATAAGATAAGATAATAATATAATACATTTTAAAACTTTTATATGAAATTTGATAAAAATGGTGATAAGCAAATAGATAGACAGGAATTTATGTAAATAATGCGAGAATTGAGTTTGGATATTTAACATTAAGATATGATGTCTTTGTATCATTAATTGGATCCTAATAATAGAGGTCAAATTTATTTTTCAGATTTTGATTGAATTTTTTAGGAAAATATAGATACAGATATTAAAAATCAAGTCATCAACTTTAAAAATAAAGTATAAAATCAGAATTGTAATTTGTATGACTTAAATTTTAATAAAATAGACTACATGAAAATCGATAAAATTTTAGAATTATTAAAAATAATTCATAATAATATCGATATAAAAGAAATAGAATTTTTAATCTTTAATCTTAAAGTTGATAAAAATATATTGCAAGAATATAGTTATTATAATTTGATATAAAAAATCGTCTAAACTTTTAATAAATATAATATTGATTATAATCGCAGCTTATTTATTAAAAATTCTGATTCTCAATGAATAAATCCTTTAGAAAATAATAATAACCCAAATAATCTTCTTGATTCTATAACTTAAAATTAAAACGACCATAAAACAATTAAAATAATTGAATAATTCAAATAAAAGATGAATTAATATAGTAACGAATAAATAATCAGAACATTTGATATATCTGATAAAAATAAAAATAATTTATTGTCATTTTCTGAGTTTATAGAATTTTGCAATATTATAGATTAATAATTAGATTGGTAATAGTAAAGATTGATATTCGATAAAATTAATATTTAAAATAATGTAAATATATAAACTCTTTTTGAATTTATTAATAGAAGTTATGTTAAAACAGAATTTAGTATAGAAGGATTAATAAATCAAAAGTTATTAGGGAAAAAAATAAGCCCTTAATAATTTTTTTATAGTTTTGATGGTTAGATGAATGAAATTGAGTTCAAATTAAAGATAAATGAACTGGGAATTAATTTATAATAAGTAAATATTGATTCTTTTATTAAAAGAATATAAGACATAAGGACTTAATAAATAGATGTTAATATATTAGTTTAGTTATTATAGTAATTCAATAATAATGATAAAACTTGTCTTGAAAAAGATTAAATTTAAATTATTGCTATCTAAATAAAAAAACAAAAATTAACTGCTGATATTTTAGGAAATATAAATCTAAATAAAAATCAACTAAATAATCTACTAATATATAATAATATAATAGTAGATCTATAAAATATATAGAATAAAGAAATAAATATTAATGATTTAAAACTTAAAATTTAGAACCATATATTTTTTTTGAATTTACTAGATCAAATAAATATATTTAAATAATAAAAAGGAATGACTATTGAATAAATATTTTAAATAACAGATAAAAATAGAAATGGATTGTTGGATGTAAATGAATTATATATCTTATTAAGTCAAATAGATAAAAACATAAATAGTGATTATACTAATTATATTTTTCAATAATTTGATTTAGATTCCAATTAATAAATACAAATTTAAGAATTTACTCAAGTTTTTACTAGATATTAAGATAAAGTTTTATAACAAATTTAAAATTTGCAATAAGCATAAATTTTGTAGTAATAAAATACATAATCCTAACTTTAATTTTAATTGCCAATCAATTAAAATGTTATTAATAATTAATAGTTATAAACTAATTAATAGTAGTAATAAAATCTGTTTTAATCTATAGATTTAGTTAATAACTAATTATAATAATAAAATAAAAAGTATGATTTTAAACAATTACCAAAAAATATTTAACATTATTTACAAAAAATAATAATAAGCATGAAATTACATTAGAAATAATTTAATGTTTTTAAATGTAAAGATTTGATTGAAACAGGATAATTATCAATAAATATTTTATATCAAATATTTAATGAAGATTTAAAAATGGAAAGAGATTATGAACAAGATTAATTCATTTTATATTTATAACAAAATAGTATCAATTTAGATTAAAAAATAAGTTTGGGAGTTTTATAATAATTTCTATAATGTTGTATTGAATATGAAAACCAAAATAACGAATAAGTTCCTGTTAAAAATTAAGAAAATAACATTAATAATTTAGGATTAAATAAGGAATAATTTGTTGAGAGTCTTTTAAAATATATGTAAGAAGAACAAATTAATCTAAATACTGTTTTTAGAAAAATGGATATTGACGATAAAAAATCTATAAATTTATTTTAATTCACATGATTTAGTAATAAATACTTATTTCCTAACAAAAATTATACTGAAGAATAATATAAAGTAGTTTTCAATCTAATAGATTCTAATTCAAATCAAAAGATTAAAGAAGATGAATTTCAAAATATGCTATATAGTATTTAAAAAGTAAATGTGTTATAGTTAGCAAAAAAAGTTAAGAAAAAATTAGCTGCTAGAAATCAATCAGTAGATGATTTATTTACTTATTTTGATTTAAATAAATCTGGAGATATTAATTATTTAGAGTTTACTCAAATGATTAATTAATTAAATTTGAACTTAAACTCTTTAGTCTTAAGCTAATTATTTAGTTATTTAGATATAAATAAGAATGAATCTATGAACAAAAATGAATTCAAATTATTATTTTAAGGGGACTCAATTGAAATATCTAAGTTAAAAGAAGCTTTTTAAAATTACAATAAACAAACTAATATAAGTTTATAATAATTGTTTAGAATGATTGATAAAACCAACTTATAAATTTTGTCTAGATCTTAGTTTGAGTAATTTTGTTAAATCATAGGTTATAGTTATGCTTATCCTTTATTAAAAAATGACGAACTTGATGAACTTTTTTAACAGATTGATAAAAATAATCTTTTTAAAATTTAATTTTCAGATATTTAGAATGTATTTGAAGAGTAAAAAACAGAAAATATTAATGAAATTATGTAGTTAATTGAAAAGAAAAATAATTCAGAATAAAATATTTAATAGCTGATGTAGCTTTACGATAAAAATAATTCAGGAATAATATAAAAAGAATCCTTTTATAAAATATTTATTAATCTTTATGATTTACAAAAAAAATAAGTCGATATTATTTTTGATTAATTTTAAACAAATAATACTATTAATATTAATTAGTTTTTATTTTAAATAAATCAATTTAACATTTAAAATAATAATTAAAGCAATAATTAATTTTAAAATAATAATTAAAAAATTAATTAATTCTTAAATACTAATTAAAATAATATATAGTTATTAAATAATAATATAATCAATAATCTAAATTAAAATACTATTATTATAAGATTAAAAGAATTTTTAATTTAAAATCCTAATTGGTAATTATTTGAATCTTTTAAATTACAAGATACAAATAAAAATGGTAAGATATAAAATATCTAATAATTGATTTAGATATTTTATCAGCAAATTCCAAATTTTTAATATAATAATTAAGAATTATAGGAGTTATATAATATGTTTTGTGAGTAAAATTAGTATATGAATTATTTTAAATTAGTATTATAAATATAAGCACCTGAAATTGTTTTAATTTAAATATTATTATATATTATGGAAATTAATAGATTGAGTCTTTAGGATTTATTTTATGCAATTGATACTGATAAATAAGGAATATTTAATCTTTAATAATTTGAAGTATTAAATTCAAAATTATAACTAGGTATGAATAACCAATAAATTCAATAAATTTTTTAAATTTGGAGAACTTCAAATAATTAGATTATAGATATTGATCCTAACAGGTTAAAATTTATTCTTTAAAATAATCCATTAAATAAAAATATAAGTTTAAATAATTTAAATAATATAAATAATAATAACATATTTAATAATAATAATAATAACTAATTAAATTCTCCTAATAATATAATGACCAATAATCATAATAATTAAATAAATACATTTAATGATTCAATAAATAATAATAATTATTAGTAGTAGAATAATAATATAGGGAGTAATAATAATAATTAATAATAGAATTAATTTTTACAATTAAAATAAAGAAATAGCGAATATATAAAAAAAAATTTTGACTAATTTGAATAATTAATATAGGAAACAGCAAATAAAATAATTCAAATGAAAATTGATATTGATAAATCAATATAAATAAATTAATTTAATCTTGAATAGTTTATTAATCAATTATAGCAATAATAAATAATTCTTAATGCTCAATAAATTAAATAACTAGGTGAATAAATGATAATTGCTAGTGATTAATTAAATATTAATGAATTAAATTTATTATTATAAAAATTCAAAGTAAACAATTATAATTAAAATGATTCTTTACATCAAAAATATCAAAATGAATCTGAAATTATTTAATAATTTTAATAAAAAATGATGAAATAAAAAATTAGTATATAATAAATTTTAAATAATACTAATAGTAAATAACAAATAATATAATTTATTATTAACAATTAGTTGTAAGTGAATAAATAGCAATTAGAAAATTTATTGAATAAATTATCTGCTAATATAATTTATAAGTAAGATTTTATATATCTACTTTAGTTTTACTTGAATAATAATAATAATTATAACTAAAATAATTATAATATATAGAATATGAATAGTTAAATATAAATTAAATAATCTTATTTGGATAAATATGTTAAAATAATTTTCGATAAATCAGATTAAGATAAAAATGGTACGTTAGATTCGAATGAAATTTTATAATCATTGAAATATTTAGGATTGAACTTAAAAATAGAAGACATTTAACATTAAATATAATCAAAATAAAATAGTAACGGGTTAATTGATTATAATCAATTTACTATAATTGCTCATGAAAAAATAAATGATGAAATATTAAAATCAGACTATTTAATAGTAAGGTTGAAATAAGCATATAATTAACAAAAGATATCAGTAAATGAGTTTAAAAATATTTTATAATAATGGAAATTCGATTTGAATGATTAATAATAACAATACTTAACAAACTATTTATTTAATTAGTCATAAAATATTGATATCAATTTATTCATAGATCTGTTATTAAAAAACATAATTAGACTTGATGATAATTTGTAATAAATAGTTTTGTAAATAAAGTAGAGTTACAATATTAGTATTCAATAATTAATAGACATTTTTAGTAGATTACCAGAACACTATTTAATGAGTTTTACTAGAAAAATAAACAGCTAAAATTAAAGCACTTTCTATAGTTCTTATGTGTAGAATATTAAAAACAGTTAATAGTAAAGTATAAAAAATAACATAAATGTTAATAATTAGAATAATAATATAATGAATGTAATGAATGATAATAACGGTTATGTTTTTGAATTAACTGGAAAGTGTTTAAACATTCAATAAATAGAAAGTAGCATTAGTAATTAATAAAACAGAGTGTTAAAAATTTGTTTAATAAATAAAAACAGTTAATAAATTCTAGGAAATATAGGATTTTTGAATTTGGATTAAGATATGCAAGCAGTTAATCAGGAATATTTATTGATAAAAGTAGGGAATGATACAAATAATTATTTGTTAATAATTGAGGTTGTAATTTAAATATTTGTAAATAACAAAATACTAGATATTAGTACTGGATATGCTAAGTTTGAAATTAGTGAAATTTAATAGGCTTCTTCTGGAAAAATATTTACTCAGGACCTAAAAGGAGGAAATCCCTAAAGAAATATTAATGTTCAACAATAAGTTTCCAAAAATTTTCTTGGATTTAAAAAAACATTTCAATCCTAAATTTAAATAACTATAAATCAAACTATTAAACTAACTCAAATTCAGGTTTAAGAACTTTCTTTTATTTAAAATAATTCAATTTTCAATAAAAACTTATTAAGTTTTATGTCCTTAGTTCCTTAATTTATTCAGTTCAAAATGTAATCTTTATAAAGCTATATAAATATACTCAATGATACTTAAATTATAACTTTATTTTAAACTCTTGATAATCCTTTTATGAATACATAAATTGCTTAAATATGGAATAAAAACTTTAATAAAAATAAATAATAGTAAATTTAATATTTTTAAGAAATTCTCGATTAATTGTATTTAGTTTATTTTGATAAATAATTTGATTTTGATTTTATTGATATTACTAGGCATCGTTGGTTTGATTCTAATCTTATAAATTATAGGACATAAGTATTAAATAGATTGGAAGAACAAGTACTAATTAGATTAAAAATCAAATAAGGGTATTTATTGTTTAATATCTTTTTATTCTTTTTAGATCTATTAAAAATATTGTTGAACAATAAAACAGTAAGTAATTTACAATTTATGAAATTTAAAATACATATGATGATTAAGAATCTTTTAATAATATCAAAAACTTTTTTAATTTTAATATAAAAAGTTGATTTTTATAATATTTATTATTTTATTTATAATATGTCATAAAAATTATAGTAAATTATTAAGTAAATATTTAAAATCACTAATAATCAAAATTTAATTTGATTTTAATTTTTAGGAAAATTTTATACTTTTTATAAAATAATCCAATCTGATTCTAATTCTTAAGATTAAAATTAATTATGAAAATTAAATTTATTATATAGATTTTGTTTTAACACTTAATTGTTAAAATCTAAAGTCTAATTTTTAATTATTTCTATAAAATTAGTAACAACTTATTAAATATTATATTTTTCTTCTTTTAAATTTTTACTGAAAAAAATATTAGTTTCTAATTCTAAAAGTTTATATCTTGAATAATTCGCCATCTATAAAACATTTTAAAGCTACTAATTAAGGTATTATTATGCTAACATTTTTATAAATTCATCGTTTGTTTTTTTCTTACAATTGTTACCTTAAAAAAATTACTTTATTTTACTTGATAATTAAATATCCTATTTTATTTATTAACTATTTTAAAATAATAACAAAATTTAATCTTCACTTTCAAATTCATTAAAACAAAATATTAATTCCTATAAATCTATAAAATTTTATTGGTTTACACACTCAATTACTATTTATAACTATTACAAGTTGACAAATATTTCTAAAAATTTATTAATAAGTTTTATCAAAATATTTTTGTCTAGTTATTACCAAATTTCTTATTTTATTCTATCATTTATATTTTTGTTTATTTTATTTATTAATTACTTATCCATATTATGAATATTTTTTATTATTTGTTTTCTATCATAAAATTCTTTTTTATTTTCCTTCATATACATTAAAATCTATTAAGTTAAATCATTATAAAGGTTTAAAAATTTATGAACATTTAAGTCTTATTATTTGAGGATTTGCTATTAAAAGATATTTCTATTTTTTATTAAAATATCATTCAATTTTTAATCACACAAAATAACCTTTTCTGATTGAAAAATTTAGCTTTAAGTTTAGCTCTACATGTTTTGTTATAAATTATTATTAAATTAATATGTAGATCATAATTAAAATTTGTAAAATATAAAATATTTAGAATATATATGTGTATATAGAAATATAGATAATAAAAAAATAAAATAAAAAAGAATAAAAATAAAGAAAAAGATGTAATAATAGTAATAAAGATGGTATTAAAAGGAAATAAAATTAAGTAAAAAAAGTAGAGGATGCCATGATATAAGTGAAGAAATAGTTAGCTAAATAGATGAGATTAAAGAGATAAAGATGGGGATAATGAATGTTTTTTGTAAACACACAAGTGCTAGCATTTCTGTGAATGAGAATTACGATAGTGATGTGAAAAAGGACATGGAAGATGCTCTGAACCGTATAGTGAAAGAGGATAATAGTTTGTACCGACACACTTCAGAAGGCAGTGATGACATGCCAGCACATATCAAATCCCAATTAGTTGGAGTCAGTCTATCCATTCCCATCACTAATGGCACTCTCAATCTAGGCACTTGGCAAGGACTATGGCTCAATGAACATAGAAATGGTACTCATTAAAGGACATTACTTATCACTATTTAAGGAGTTATTTATTGACCAATATCACTCATATCTATTATTCATTATCATATCCATCAATTATTTATTCTTTCTTTCCTATTTAATTTCTATGCTATTAATTGTTTTGATATTATTCTCCTAAATGGCACTACTTCTTCAATTTTATTCTCTTTTTTTATAATTTATTCATTCTCAATATTTTTTTAAATTTATTCAATTAACTCTTCTTTTTATTTTTTTTTCTTATTCTCAATAAATCTAAATTATTAAAATCTTGCACTTTTTGTAGTTTATAGTTAATCTACATAAGGAATTTTATTTAAAATTTGTTATTATTTAAATTTATCTTATTAAATATCTTCAAATAAATCATCATCTAAAACAATAATTTATTTTTTTTTTTCATTATTTTATTGTTTTTTAAAATTAAATTCTGGATTTTGAATTATTTTACAATTTATTCCTCCTTTTATTTTATTGATTGTATCATTATCTTCTTGCTCAGTTTTAATATTCAAAATATTTGTCTAAAAATTATTATATTCTAAATATTTTATCAAATTTTACCTTTTAAATTTTATTATTAGGTTTAAAGCTAAATTAAAGGATTTTATTATTTTTCTTTTAAAGATGTATTATGATTGATGTAATCAATAAAATTAAGCCTTTAAAATAAATTTTTTTAATAATTTTTTATAAATTTAACTTTCTATAGTATTTTTAATTAATATATTACTTTGATAAAATAATTTGTACATGGATCTATTTATTCAACTTTCTATTTTTCATAATCTTTATAATTATCAATTTATTATTAATTTTCTAACTATTTAATTTATTTTTAATAAATTTAAACATTATTTTTTAAGCTATATCTTTAATTGAAAATCTTATTAATATTTTAAATTTTTTTATTTCAGATTTCTTATGATTCTTTTTAATTATTGTTATGCAAAATTTTATAAGAATTTTATATATTTAGATTAATTAATTATTTTTTTTATTATTATATATTATCTTAATATCCTTAATCGTTTGATTTCATAGTGAATTTTCAAATAAACTTCATATTTTTTTCTTATTTAATAGAATCTTAAAGATTTAACTAACATTGAGACTACTAAAAATTTGTATTAGTTGATAAACAACTTTCTAAACTAATACTTTAATTATATTTTTTATTATCTTAGCTTTTATTATTTCTATTTCCCATTTAATTAATCAAACTAATTTATAATAGTTAATTATTTTGAATATATAAATTTTAATAAAATAAAATTTAATTATAAAAAAATGTAATAAATCTAAATAAGATATAAATATAACAAAATTCAATATATGTAATAAAATTTTTCAAATATATTATTATTATTTTTAAATTTCTTCTTTTTTATTCTCTAATTATTTTTTAAATAAAAAATATTATTTTGAAATATTATTCGATAAATAATCTATTTTTTTCAACAATAATTCATATTTAATTGATTTGGGAAACATTAAAGTAAAAAATTAAATAAAAAATTTAGGAGATTTAGTTAGATAAATATTTAAAATATTGTTAAAAAATTAATCAATATATTTTTCATCTTAATTTTCTACTAATTAAAAAGATAACATTAAAATTTTTGCATCTTTTATATCTAGATTTTAATCTAACAATATTTAAAAATATTTATCCTAATTTTATTCAAGAGCAATATTCATAATTTAAAATTTAGCATAATCATGAAAATTAAATTATTCGTTAGATTTTTAAATTAAAAAAATCAACTATTTTTTAGTTATAACTAGTTTTTTATTAATATAAAATTTAGTTAATAAGTATAAATAATTTAAAATTATTTCAGCTTATTTATTTTAATATAATTATAAAATAAAATTGATTAGTAAAGATTATTGATTATTAAGAGAAAAAGAATAGATTTAAGATTTTATTAAACTTTAAATGATTGTAATAATAATAAATTAATCATCAATAAATGAATTAAGATGATTTTTTATTATGATAAGAGTTTTAGATTGAATATTGATATTTTAAATAAAGAAAGTTAATAAGATAATAATTTGTTGATTGAGATAAGATTTGTTATGAGAGAATTATATTAAAGAATGGGTCATTTGAAGAACTATATTAATGATGAGTGAATTAGTTTCTTTATGAAGATTAAGAGTGACAAGATTGATAAAGGCTTGAATTGAGAATGAGAAGATAAGAACCATAGAATAGAATGATCTCCAAAGGAGCAATCTAATAAGGTCAGATTAGATAAGTTAAATGTAGGTTTAGAAGAATCTAATCTATGAGAGATTTGCTTGGTTCTTCAAAGGAACAGGGTCAGTTGTAAGTTCAACTCTCATAAAAGCACAGTCTGTTCCATTCAAGTATACAGTCACATATTAATTTAAATCCTGCATCTTAATTTCTTAGTAACTCTTGTCTTCTATTACCAGATCCCTGTAAAAGCATTCTCCATTCTGCTTAATAAAGGCTGCTTATACTTTATATTTACGTAACATGAAGTGAGATTGCAAGACAGAGTTCTATTTTATGATGAGAGAGTGTTTTGAATGATCAATAATGGCTGTGAAAGTGTTAAATCCAGAGGAGAGTAAGTGTTGATGTTGGAATTGGAGCAAATCAAAGTGAGTAGTATTATAAGAGAGGATGAATTGATAGAATTGGTGTCTGGTGGCATTGGCAAACTTATAGGTTTGGAAATAAAGTTGAACTGCCTTTTAGAAACTAGTCTCTCCTATGATATGAATAAGTTGATAGAGAGAGGAACAACCCTTGGCATAAGTGATTCCATCAAAGTTGGACTTGGCCTGTTCAGTGTCCATTACACTGCAAATCACAGGGTGAGTACTCTTTAATTGATCTTCTTTATAACCCCACTCCTTTCTTATGTTTAATAAGATTCTATAATCTTCCAGCTCTACTCTTACTCTATTAGGAATATAATGGATTAAGCAATACAAAGCCATAAAATCAGCAAAAGATTCGTTCAGCCATAAATCGTCCCACCATTTCATTGTTACTAAATTCCCAAACCACATGTGTACTAATTCATGTACCAATGTCTATATAAATCTACCTTCATCTTCAACACTCATATTTTTATATATCAAGTTCTCATTTACTGTTACACAACCTGGATTTTCCATAGCTCTACTACTTAAATTTGGCACAAATAACAAATCATATTTTACAAATTCATATTTGCAATCAAAAAACTATTCATAAAATCTCAATGCTTCATTACATATTTCTAATATTTTCTCTAGCCATTTTTAAATCACTTTATCTTTTTTTTTACGATAATATATTTTCATTCTTGGCAAATCTTATTATTAATTTTTATAATATTTATCACTTAGGTATTCTATAAAATCTCCACCCATATATGCAAACAAATATGTAGAAATTACTTAAGTTGTTTAAAAAAATGATAACTAAGATTTATTATGATATTATTAGTATATAAATGATAATATTGATATTAAGTGTAATAGTAAATAAAAATAAATGTGAATTACTTTTTTGTTGAGTGGATAAAAAGATTAAGGGAAAAGAATGTTGTATTGAATGGATTAGAGGTAATAAGTGTTGAAAGATTGAATGTATTAAGAAGGAGAATTAGAGATGACTTTCCAATGAGAAGGGGAGAGGATAGCACAGTTTAGAGTGGCTTTAAGATCAGGCTAATCGAAACAAGGAATGATAAGATTCTGGTCATAAGGTTCACATTGAGAGTAGACAAAATAACCATCCTTTTCTCTACAGCAATACAACCCTTCTCCATCCAAACTATACTCATTTTCAAAGTATACTTTTATCACATTTCTTCCTATTTTCAACTCCTCACCCCTAATGTTTATTGCATAACCTTCCCAATACTAATTTATCTATTCTTAAACAATCACTTTTTCATTTATAATACATTATAACACTCTTTATCCTCTATAATCTATAAATAAATCGTCCTTCCAATTTAATTCGAATTCTATTTCTACATATCCTTTATAATTTTCATTTTCTAAATTCAATAATAAATTGTAATTTAGATTTCCTTTTATTATTTATCTCCTATATTCAGCTTATTCTTATTTTAATATTTTTGAATTGTTCCTCTTTATATTCTTTTCGTTTTCTAATAATATATTCAAATTTTGCTTTCTAAGTTCTTCTTGTTCTTTTTATTTCTACTAATATTTATTATTTAAACTTAAAACTAATGCAATATTCATTTTTTTTTATATATTATTAAGAAATTATTATTAATAATTTAATTTACATATATTTTTAATTATATATAAATTTTTATATTTATTATTTTAACAGTAATATATTATTTTTATAAAATTTATAAAAATAATAATATTTTGTAATTAATTTATCAATTTTCATATTTCTTGCAAATTTTTTTTTATTTAATCAATAATTTATCTATGTTTATTTTTAAATTTTTTTTTTAAATTTGTTTTTAATTTAATATTTTTATTTTAATTTTTCTTTTTCAAATGTAATTATTTTTTAATCGAATATTTTTAAACTAAATCATTTGCTTTTTATAATACAGTTTTTCCTTTATTAAATATTTCATGAATTGCATTCAATTAGTTTTGTGTTATTTTTCTAAATCTTTATTCAAAATTTTATGAATTTTTGTTGTTTAAATCTTCTAAATCAATCATATCTTATTATTATTCAGTTTATTTCTAAAGTTAATTAACTTATTAATCTATGAAATCTGAATCTTCATCATGAGAATTTTTTTGTTCTTATATTTATTTAGATTAATCACTAATTTCATCTTATTTTTATTCAGATTATTCGTGATTCAAATGAGTTTTGTTTTATATTTGTCTCCTTTTTTTAACTTAATGATCAACTAAATCTTATAATTAAGATAAGAGATATTAATATTACCTAGAAAAGTTTAACAATCCTTATAATCTTAATCATTTTATTAACAAATTTGAAATTCCAGACTAAAATTTATATCGTCACTCCTTTATTCAATCATATGAGTTACTCCATTATTATCAATCTAATGATTTAATTAATTATTTTAATCTTGTTAATGATTATTTTCATGTTGATGATTTAATTATTCATGCTATTCATTTTAATGATTATTTTCAATCTAATTATTAACTTAGTTGTGTTAATCTTGCTTTAAATTAATTTCTATTTAATTATTTAATTAATTATGTTAATTTTAAGAATGAGTTTAGATTTATTTATTTTTATTTAAAAGATCTTAATCTAATTGGTTTTAAATATTGTTTAGATTTTAATCATCTTCAGTATCGGATTATTGATCATTATTTTCTTATTTTAAATTAGTTTAAGACTTAGCTGAATCATAATCATGATCAATTTAGAATAACAATTTTTCCTCTTAGTCATTAATAATTTGATTATTAGATTAATCAGCAGTAGTGAATGATTAATGGTTATATTCATCCTACATTAATTATTTGAGTTGATTTCTTTGCTAATCTAATTAATCTATAGATTCAGAGTTGATTTATTTGACAACTTTATCATTTTCATCAGGATAAAGTATATTTTATGATTATTGTTACTCAGCTTGAAGAAGAGTAGAATAAGAAGAAAATGGGTCATTTTAAATATTTTGAAGATTTAAAGTATAGTAAGGATGATTATTGTTAAGGTAATAGTATTGAGTATTGAAATGATGATTGGGTTAGTAATATAGATGGGTATTAGGATAATAATAAGCATTATTGGATTGGAAATAGGTGGATAGATGAGGAACAGTAAGGACTCAATTAGATAAAATGGGTTAGATATGTTAATTGACAAGTTAAAGTCGATGTTGTAATTTTTGACAGAGTTCAGACTAATCAAAGATATGTTGATCAACTTAATAGTGCTTACTCATTATAACATGTTGTTAATCACTTTAAATAGTTTCTTCCCTTACAACTATTATCTTCTATAATAATCTTTAATTCATCCGAATCATATGCATATTGTGAGACAATTCCTTACCTAACATGTGTTTGAAGATCAACACTTCTTTTGTTATCCTCCCCAGCATCACCAAGTCCACACTTTCACTCATTATTAACATACTAACTTCTTGAACTAAGTTTAAAAAGTCTCTTTTTAATTTTTTGCTACCTTAGTTTATTTCTTCTTCTATCTTATTCAAGCCATTATTCATCTTGTTTAATTCTATTTCTCCATCCATATTTATCTTCCATTTTTTTCCATATTATTATTTTCGTAAATACCTTTTATTAATTATCTACCTTTTTTCACTCTTTATTTTTATTTCAAATAAAAAAAACATCACTAATAAAACAAACAACTTCATTTATCAAATCTATATATTTATACAAGATATAACTATATATTTATTTATAATTATTATAATAAATGGATTAATAGATGTTTTATTAGCAAATTATGTTTATTTTTAACAATTATCCTAATATTCATCAACAATTTATTAATTTTGATATAAAAAAATCAGTTTTAAATATCTATAATTAAAAGTTTTAATATTTCTTAAAAATGAGCTATTTATAAAATAATCATCTTATATTTGATTTAATTTTATCTCTAAATAATACTTATAATATTCCTCAACTTTATTTTACGGTTTAAGATATTGAAACATAATAATTTATTGATATTTAAAATATTTATGATAATTACTAATCTATTTTTATATTTGATGTAATTATAATAATATATTTTAAGAAATGTGATATTAATAATCAATATTATTATACTTTTCATTCATGTTTAATAGAATAGTTTTTATGAGAAATTAATGTAAAAGAGAATATTGTTTAAATAGTATTAAGTTTATACTTAGCTAAATTAAATATATATTTAAGTTTAAATAAAAAAGAGTGAAATAAATATAAAAAATATTCTTTATGTTAAATAATAGATTTTTATTAAAATGAATATTAAAATTTAAATAATAAGTTATTATATAAATTATAATTTATTCAAAGCAATTATATATCCCATTTTGAAATAGTTTTATCTAATTTGAGTGTTCCTCCTTAATTTTAAAAGCAATGAGTATAGCCTTAAGTTAGGGTAATAGATTCATAGAGATTTTCAAAACAGAAATCTAAAATAACTTTATTAGTACTTTCATGTAAATAATCTGAATCATAACAATGTGTGGAGAGATAATTCAAAAGTTCCAATTATATCTTATTTTGATTAATGAAAAAGATTCCGATTCTTTAAGAATCTGAGTGAGTGTCTCTATCTAAGACAAACTAATCAAAATTTCAACAGATTCCATTAGGATATAATTCTACATTCATAGTTTGAGAATACCAACTGTACCCTCCCTCTTCATATTTATACAAAAACTATAAACCTTCTTTAATCTGATTCATCTTAGCTCGACTGCACATTTCCTTTAGTTCATTCTTGATAGGTTCTTTTATTTAACTCCATTAACTCAACTTCTTGCTTAAGAAATTTTGATAATAAATATCGATGCTTACTTTTTTATTCCAATAAGGATAATCATCATGTTGGATTAACATTGCATTCTGGTTTCCTAATTAACTCAATTTCCCACAACATTCAAAT
>Ga0315908_10000890_pt1 | contig 22874 bp, 23 predicted proteins | sample LakEriMetagenome_12_FD_203520 | JGI IMG/M metagenome (GOLD analysis project Ga0315908, IMG submission 203520) | Freshwater fungal communities from buoy surface, Lake Erie, Ohio, United States - Buoy 4 MA124 | ecosystem: Environmental > Aquatic > Freshwater > Lake > Lake biofilm | place: USA...
CGTTTGACTAAACGAACTTGCAGCATAACGCATACCAAACGTAATTACATTTTCCATATCCAACCAGTTCTCGTAAAAATTGTAATCAAAACCGGCCTTAAGGTAGGTTCCTTTGGCGGTATAGTTGATCAAATAGTCGTTTTCGGTGGTGTTTTCGTTGCCAATTTCTCCGGCGAGGTAATAATTTTTAGTCAGTCGGTAGTCGCCGGTAAACTCAATTCCTTTGTAGTTGTTGTTGCGTAACGATTGACCCAATTTATACAAATCAACTCCCAATCGCAATCCGTAGCGGTAGGTTTTTGGGGCAACGCTGTCTTTGTTGGTTTCTTGTGCAGCAGCAGTAACCAAGACAAATAGAATCAAGCCAAGACTAAAAAAATACTTTAAAGTGCGTCTCATTTTCGTTGCTGATTTGGTACTGGTTTACAATGATATTTTTGATCCATGAGGTACCTGCAGGATCTAGTTCGCTCAAGGCATACGGATTGGTTTCGTCTAAGGTGAACAAGGTTTTGTATCCACAGGCTCTTGAAACAAATTGGTTGTTGCGGGTGTAATTAAATTGTACCACATCCGAATTTACCAAAGATGGAGTTACGGTATTTCCGTAGTTTAGGATTAACTGAAATTGGGTTACATCGGCTGTGATTTTTAAGGGAATTTTGATAGAATTTACGCCGTTAAATCCAAGTCCAGTAGTCATGCCTTCGCCCACAACCAATAAATTGGTCACGTTTTTTTGGATAGTTGGATTGGTGATGTCATAAAAATCAATCACCACTTGAGGCGTGGTAGCCGTTGCCGGATCGCAGATGTCGTCTTTTTCGCAGCCGGATGAAATCCAAACCAGAGCAAGGATTAGTAAAATGGATATTTTCTGGAGTGAATTCATTTGCACTGCTTAACGTTTTTCCAAAAGTACAATATTTTCTACGTGATGCGTTTGCGGAAACATATCCACCGGTCGAACGCGTTTCACTGCGTAGGCTTCGTCTAATAAAGCCAAATCACGCGCTTGTGTCGCCGAGTTGCAACTCACATACACAATGCGTTGGGGCGCAATTTTGAGTAATTGTGCTACTACATCTTTGTGCATGCCGTCGCGGGGCGGATCGGTTATCACCACATCGGGCTGCCCGTGTTGGGCAATGAAGGCGTCGTTAAACACCACTTTCATGTCGCCCACAAAAAAGTGACAATTCTCGATGTTGTTGCGTTTGGCGTTGGCTTTGGCGTCCAAAATGGCTTCGGGGACGCTTTCAACACCAATGACTTTCAATGCTTGTTTGGATACAAATTGCGCTATGGTTCCCGTTCCGGTGTATAAATCATACACAATTTCTTGTCCGGTAAGTCCGGCAAATTCGCGCGTAAGCTTATACAATTCGTAGGCTTGCTCTGAATTGGTTTGGTAAAACGATTTGGCGTTGATGCTAAATTGCAAGCCCTCCATTTCTTCTAAAATGTATTCGCGGCCTTTGTAACAGATAATGTCTTGGTCGTAAATGGTATCGTTGGGTTTGCTGTTGATCACGTATTGCAAGGAAGTGATGGTGGGAAACGTCTCAGCCAAGTAATCAAGCAATAACTCTCTTGACGCTTTGTCGTCTTCAAAAAACTGAATCAACACCATGATTTCGCCAGTTGACGCAGTTCGGATCATGAGTGTACGCAACAATCCTTCGTGATTTCTGGGGTTAAAAAAAGTGAGGTTGTGGGCGTTGGCAAATTCACGAATGCCGTTGCGAATGGCATTGGATGGATCAGCTTGCAAGTGGCAATGGCTAATGTCTAGGATTTTATCCCACATTTTGGGAATGTGAAAACCCAGTGCATTTTTATTTTCAATCGTGTCTTGTTGATCGATTTCATTTTCGGTGAGCCAACGGGAATTCGAAAAGCCGAACTCCATTTTATTTCGGTAAAAGAACTGTTTTTCAGAACCTAAAATGGGATCCATTTCGGGGAGGTCAATTTTGCCAATGCGTTGCAGGTGATTTTTTACCTCGTTTTGTTTGTAGGTAAGTTGCTGCGCGTAATGCATGTTTTGCCATTTGCAGCCGCCGCACACCCCAAAATGAACACAAACGGGTTCCACGCGTTGTGGGGAATAGGCATGAAAACGGATCGCTTTGCCTTCGTAATAGGCCTTTCTTTTCTTGAAGGTTTGCACATCAACGACATCGCCGGGCACTACATTGGGGAGAAATATTACTTTGCCGTCTGGGGCTTTTGCTACACAAACTCCTTTGGCGCCTGCGTCTAGGATTTCAATGTGCTCAAATACAATTCGGTCGGTTTTTTTCTTTGCCATGGCGCAAAAATAAGCGAATGCCTAACTAGTTGTTTTGAAAAAATAAAAATTTTGTGAATTAATTTGTAAACGCACAAAAGGGATTCTAAATTTTGTTATTTCCGCAATTAAATATGTAGTTTTGTGACATAAATGGATGATTTCTCTCCACAAGTAGGAATACTAAATTTCCAAATTAAACCGCATTTTTCATGGCCACTCATTCAGCCAAATCCCCCGCACATTTTATCGAATTAGAAAATCAGTATGGCGCCCACAATTACCATCCTTTACCCGTTGTATTGCAACGCGGAGAAGGCGTATACGTTTGGGACGTCGAAGGCAAGCAGTACTATGACTTTTTATCGGCTTATTCGGCAGTAAATCAAGGCCATTGCCATCCCAAAATCATTCAAGCGATGGTGAATCAGGCACAAACCCTGACGCTCACTTCTCGTGCTTTTTACAATGATCAATTGGGGCCTTACGAAAAATTTCTTACTTCCTATTTTGGATTCGACAAGGTGTTGCCAATGAATACAGGCGCTGAGGCCGTAGAAACTGCTTTAAAAATATGCCGTAAGTGGGCTTATGAAGTAAAAGGAATTGCCGAACAACAAGCGCAAATTGTGGTGTGTGACGGCAATTTTCACGGGCGCACGACCACCATCATCTCATTTTCAAATGATGCCAATGCCCGAACCAATTTTGGTCCCTATACCGAAGGATTTATTTCAATTCCATACGACGACGTTAACGCCTTAGAAAAAGTTTTACAAAACAATCCCAATGTGGCTGGATTTTTAGTGGAACCCATTCAAGGAGAAGCAGGGGTGTATACGCCAGCAGATGACTATATGATGCGTGTAAAAGCACTTTGTGCCAAATACAACGTCTTGTTTATAGCCGATGAAATTCAAACGGGAATTGCCCGCACAGGCTCTTTGTTGGCTGTCTGCGGAAATTGTACTTGTGAACATGCCTGCGAACGCCAATCCAGCTATGCCAGACCTGATGTATTGATCTTGGGTAAAGCATTATCTGGAGGAGCTTATCCCGTTTCGGCTGTGTTGGCAGATGATGCAGTTATGGGGGTTATTCATCCCGGACAACACGGATCTACTTTTGGCGGAAATCCAGTAGCCGCCGCAGTAGCAGTAGCCGCTCTTGACGTGGTAAAAGACGAACAATTGGCTCAAAATGCCCGAAAATTAGGGAAGCTATTTCGCGAGAAATTAAACCAATACATTCAAGGCAGCTCAATTGTGAGTTTGGTGCGCGGCAAAGGTTTGTTGAATGCCATTGTGATAAACGACACCGATGAAAGCGATACGGCTTGGAACATTTGTGTGGCCTTGGCAGCCAATGGCTTATTGGCTAAGCCTACACACGGCAACATCATTCGATTTGCCCCGCCTTTGGTGATGACCGAAACGCAATTACTCGATTGTGTCGAGATCATTTGTAATACACTGCAACAATTTGAAGCTAAATAAAAGAAAGGGAGCCCATTGGCTCCCTTTTTTATTGGTTCATTTCTTCTTGGTAGCGCGCTTTTTCGATGAGGTTTTGCTGAAAGGCAGCCATGCCTTCTTCGCCCACGACAATCCAAATGTAGAGCGTGAAAATCAGATAAATGGTGCTCAGGGTAATTCCAATCACGGCAATCACGCGGGCAGCTTGGATTGTCCCTAAACTCTGGTATTGGTCCGGAGATTCCCAATAAAGTTGTTCTTCTTTTTTTGCTTTTTGTAAGGTAACTATCGCTAATACAATTCCCACTATTCCATACAAACAGCAGGTAATTACAGATAGGATACTTAAAATTAAAATGGTGTTGGCGTTGGGTAATTTTTGTGTTTTCATATGAGTTAAAATAAAATGGACATTTTGAATAGATAGGCGCATACCATCACAATAGCATTAGCAAGGGCTGTTCCGATTAGCAGTTTGCTGTAATTTCTGGATTGATCCACAAAATGGAGTCCGACAGCTAATAAAAAGAGCAGGGTGGTGTACAGTGCCGGAAATTGAATAAATGAAGAAGTAAAATTACCTTCAATCAGTTGAATAAAAGAACGTTGTAATCCACAACCTAAACAATCAATGCCGAATACATTTTTGTTTAAACAAGGCAATAAATAACGTTCTACATCCATATACAGGCATTTTAAATCTTGTACTCAATCAAAGTTTAGTACTTTTGAGACGGGTACAAATTAACTCAATTAATTACATGAAAACAATACGATTTATACTTGTTTTGGGCGCTGCGGCCGGCTTGTTGTTTTATGAACCTACTGGAGAACCAAGTTCGGTCTTTATTTTATGTGCATTGGTTTTGATTTTTATGTTTGGGATGATGAAATTGAGTGCCAAAACCCCGAGTAAAGAATCCGATAAAACAGATGAACATGTTTAAGCCAGGCGATCGAGTAGCGGTGTTGGATGATGCATATGAAGGCGTAGTGTTGCGTTGTGAAAATGACCAAATTACGCTAGAAACATCCGACGGATTCCTAATGACATATTTTGTCAAAGAATTAATTAAAATTAACATTTCCAGCGAGTTAGATTATAAAATGAAAAGCTTTAATTCAAATTTAGTTAAAGCCGAAAAAGAAACGGTAAAGCGCAAGCAAAATCCCGTTGCGTTCAAAACTTCTGCTGTAATTCCAGCGCCAGAATTTGATTTGCATATCGAAAAATTAGTGCAACGTTGGCGACACATGAGCAATTATGAAATCTTGAATTTGCAAATGGAAACAGCCAAACGCCATGTGGAATTTGCTATTCGAAACCGCATCCCCAAAATCATTTTTATTCACGGGGTAGGCGAAGGAGTGTTAAAGTCCGAATTGGATTTTATGCTCGGCAGATACGAGGAAGTGTATTTTCAGGATGCAAACTACCAAAAATATGGCCAAGGCGCCACGGAGGTAGGATTTAGACAGAAAAAATAAACAACTTAGTTGGTAAGCAAAGTACCGATTAAAATGTCGTCACCGTAGTAAAAGCTTGTTCCTGCAATGGCATTGTTAAATGTAACGCCTATTAAACGAATGCTGTGCGAGAAGCCGTTGCCATTTGTAGTCGTGATCACTTCAATAATGCCACTCGTATTGGCTACGCCAGCTTGTCCAGTCCATTCTTCTTTTACTAACGGGTTTTCAGGTAGTGGAGAGCTGCAAAAATAAGTCGAATTTCCGCCTAAAGACAAGGCTAAATTAAACAAGCGGTAACTTAAAACATTTTCGTTATTGGTGTTGATCAAAGCGGTTTTTGCAGTGCCAAGTATGCTTGTATCTAGGAGATTACCGGATAAGTTTTCAATAAGTAAGCCCTCAATTCCTCCATTTTGTGCGTTGTACAAGCTGTTGCTGCTGTTACACAATTGAACGGAATCGGGATTGAAGTTCATGGGAAGTGCCGTAGCATTGGTGTCAAAATCACCAAAAACAAAAGTTTCGTAAACTTGATTGCCAGATGGTTTCGCAAAAGTGATGTTGTTGAAGGTAATGGCATGGCGGTATTTACTAATTTTTGTAGCGCCAGTTACTGGATTAGGGGCTGAATAAATAGCGGTAGTGTTTATTGTAATTGTTCCGGCAATGGCAGTCCATTCTTCAATAACCACGGGTGTTGCCGGTGGGATAGTAGCGCAAATACTCGCGCCAGTCACGGTATTGTTGTATCCTCTGTAAAGCACTCGGTTGTTTGTGTTGATTGGAAAGCTCTTTGTTCCTACTTTGTTTTCATAAGGCAGGCTGCTTATTGGAATTTCAATCAGCAATAATTGACTGCCATTGATTTTGTAAACTACATTGTTTAAGGTGCATTCCTGGGCTATGGCAGTATCAAAATTAATGGTGTCTATGGTTAAATCACCGTCGTCGCAGCTATTTAGAAGTGTGAGGGCAACAATAGAAAGAAGGAGTTTTTTCATAATCGGTTAGGGTATTGCGCAAATACGAAGCAAAAAGTAGTTGTTAATTTGTACTTTAGCCTCGCAAAAATAGCATATTAATTCACATATAGCAATCAATTTACAGGACAATGCAAGATGTAAATTGGGTTAAATTTTTATGAAAAAAGTATATTTTGACAATGCGGCAACCACGGCAATGGATCCACGGGTGATTCAAGAGATGGTTGAGGTTATGGCCACCGATTTTGGTAATCCATCTTCGTCACACGCCTTTGGTCGACAGGCTAAAAGCAAATTGGAGTTGGCGCGCAAAACCATCGCAAAGTGTTGTGGAGCTACCGCAGCCGAAATTGTTTTTACATCGGGTGGAACCGAAGGAAATAATTGGGTGTTGCAGGCGGCTGTCCGTGATTTAGGAATTAAAAGAATCATTTCAAGTAAAATTGAGCATCATGCTGTATTACATGTACTTGAAAGTTTACATAAAACGAATAATATTCAAGTAGATTTTGTTCAACTGCAACAAAATGGCGAAGTAGATTATGCCGATTTGGTTCGCTTATTGGGCCAAGAAATCCCTACTTTGGTTTCGTTAATGCACGTAAATAATGAAATCGGAACGATCCTAGATTTGGCCAAAACCAGTCGAATTTGCCAACAACACCAAGCTTATTTTCATTCCGACATGGTTCAGGCTATGGGTAAATTACCACAGGATTTTTCTGCAATTCCAGTTGATTTTGCTGTGGCTAGTGCGCACAAATTTCATGGTCCCAAAGGTGTGGGCTTTGTGTATGTAAAAAAAGGCATTCCCTTGCAACCGCTTTTATTTGGCGGCGAACAAGAAAAAGGCTGGCGTCCCGGAACCGAGGCGGTGCCCTCAATTGCAGGCATGGCAAAAGCCTTGGACTTGGCCTATGCCGAATTGGATGCGCACACAGCGGCAATACTAGATGTAAAACAGTACGCCCAAGATCAAGTATTGACGCGCATCCCAGGCAGTAAGGTAAATGGTAGTCCATCTGCTTTACATACGATTCTCAATGTACAGATTCCCTGCTCGGCCAGTCAACAAGATATGTTGTTGTTTCAGTTGGACATGAAAGGCATTGCCGTCTCTCGTGGCAGTGCATGCCAATCGGGCAGTCCCAAACCCTCACATGTATTGGCTGAAATTTTATCGCCTGAAGAGCAGCAGCATCCTTCCTTGCGCTTGTCATTTAGCCATACCAACACCAAAGCAGAAGTGGACTACTTCATAGACACACTCTTGGAAAGCAATTAACGCCCTATTGTACCGTTATTGTAAAAGACCACTATTTTGGTCTTTTTTTATGCATTAATCTCTAATGCATAATATTCTTATGTATATTTGCGTTAGTCTAACAAACAATAGTATGATGTATTCAAGCGAATTATTAAAAGGAACCTTAAAAACAATTGTGTTAAAACAACTCGAACAAAACAACCGCATGTATGGGTATGAAATTACCCAACGCGTCAAAGAACTGTCGGGAAACCGCATTCAAATTACCGAAGGCGCTTTGTATCCCACCTTGCACGCGCTAGAAGCCGAAGGTCTGGTGGTTACTGAAAACGAATACATTGGCAAACGCCTACGCAAGTATTACCGTTTGAGTACCAATGGCCAGCAAAAAACAGAGGAAAAATTAAATGAGTTGGCCGAGTTTATTGCCACGCTACGCATTTTACTAGACCTTAAAACGCAACCTTTATAAATGATTGAACTTTCAGACATACAAATAGAATATATCCGCAATGACCTTCGTGCACGAGGCATTACACGGGTCGAACTGCAGGACGATCTGTTGGATCATATTTGTTGTATTATGGAGCGCAACTTGAAATCGGATGGTGATTTCGAGGGCTATTACCAGCAAATTATTCCCACATTTTACCGGAATGAATTGTATGAAATAGAAAAGGAAACCATCAATTTACTCACGTTTAAAAATTATTATCAAATGAAAAACACAATGATCCGCAGCGGAAGTTTCGCTACTTTATTACTCGTTCTGGGCCTGGTATTTAAATTCATGCATTGGCCTGGGGCATCCATGTTGTTGGTTGTAAGCATATTGCTTTTTAGTTTGCTTTTTTTGCCCTTGGTGTTTTTATTGACAGCCAAAGATGCAAAAGTGAGCACCGCGCGCTGGAGTGCTGGTATTGGTATTGCAGCTGGAATGGCCATTAGTTTAGGTATTTTATTCAGAGTAATGCATTGGCCCTATGCCAATATACTAATGATCTGCTCCTTAATGGCTATCGTATTTTTGTTTTTACCCATTTATTTCTTTACAGGCATTCGCAATCCGGATACCAAAGTAAATACCATGGTGACCTCAATTGTGATTGTGGTAGGTTGTGGCATGCTCATAACGTTGGTTAGAAGTTCAAGAGCAACTACCGAGGAAGCGTTGTCTTATACCGCTTTGTATTATGGTTACGAACAACAGCTCAGTGAATTGGCCAAGTCCAATTTACCCGATACCGTTTCGACCGAAGGTGAAATGAATCGATTGGCTTGGTTTGAAAAAGCCAACCAAGTAAAAGCAATTATCCTCAAGGCCAATACAGGGCTGTCTCAACTTCCCGCTGATTATCAGTCGAAACACGTGCTCATTGAAGACAATTGGGTAAACGAACTGTCTGATGCCGATTTAGCCACGGTTGACGCCTTTAAAAAAGAAGCTTTACAAGTAAAAAGCACCTTGTCCAAGTCGGATGAAATGCTGCTAAGCAACGCCAGTTTTTTTAAGAATAAAGACTGCCGTATTCGAGAAGCTTTGCTCTGCCTGAATCAATTTCAGCTTGGTTTGTTACTCAACTAAATAAAAAAACTCCGTTCATTACGAACGGAGTTTTTTTTATACTTCAATTTTTATTTACAAGTGAATCACTTCGCCATAGGCATCGGCTACCGCTTCCATCACCGCTTCACTCATGGTAGGGTGTGGGTGTACCGCTTTTAAGATTTCATGACCGGTCGTTTCTAACTTACGCGCCACAACCGCTTCGGCAATCATATCGGTTACGCCAGCGCCAATCATGTGGCAGCCCAACCATTCGCCGTATTTGGCATCAAAAATTACTTTTACAAATCCGTCAGAAGCACCTGATGCTTTGGCTTTACCAGAGGCAGAGAAGGGGAATTTTCCAATTTTCACTTCGTATCCTTTTTCTTTGGCTTGTTTTTCGGTCAATCCTACAGAGGCAATTTCTGGTGTAGCATACGTACAACCAGGAATATTTCCATAATCAATCGGATCGACGTGTAGTCCAGCAATTTTCTCCACACAGTTAATTCCTTCGGCTGAAGCTACGTGTGCCAACGCTTGTCCGGGAGTGACGTCGCCAATGGCATAATAACCCGGTACATTGGTTTGGTTGTAAGCATTTACTAAAATTTTGTCTTTGTCCGTGGCAATGCCCACAGCTTCTAGTCCAATATTTTCGATATTCGTTTTGATTCCCACAGCCGACAACAACATGTCTGCTTCGAGTACTTCTTCGCCTTTGGCTGTTTTTACATAAGCTTTAACACCTGATCCAGCAGTATCAATGCGTTCTACACTAGAGCTGGTCATGATTTTTACACCGGCTTTTTTCATTGAGCGCTCCATTTGTTTCGAGATGTCTTCGTCTTCAACTGGAACAATATTAGGCATAAACTCTACAATCGTTACGTCGGTTCCCATGGAATTGTAAAAATGGGCAAACTCAACGCCAATCGCTCCTGAACCTACAATAATCATCGATTTGGGTTGCGAAGGCAAGGTCATGGCTTGACGATACCCAATTACTTTTTTACCATCTTGTGGCAAATTCGGTAATTCACGCGAACGAGCACCTGTAGCAATGATGATGTGATCGGCGCTGTATTCGGTGGTTTTCCCGTCGGCAGCTTTAACGTCTACTTTTTTACCGGCTTTCAACGTACCATAGCCCTCAATTACGTCAATTTTATTTTTTTTCATCAAAAACTGTACGCCTTTGCTCATGCCATCGGCCACATTACGGCTTCGTGCTACTACGGCATTGAAGTCTTTGTCAAATGATGATACCGTCAATCCGTAATCAGAAGCGTGTTTTAAATAATCAAAAACTTGCGCTGATTTTAATAAAGCTTTGGTGGGTATACAACCCCAGTTGAGGCATACACCGCCCAGGCTTTCTTTTTCTACAACAGCTACTTTAAAACCCAATTGTGAGGCACGTATGGCAGTAACATATCCGCCGGGTCCGCTTCCTAAAACGATGATATCGTATTTCATATTGATTGTATTTTTTGATTTAGTTTATGTGCTTTTTGGCAGCCCAAAAATAAGGATAAATTCTAAAATAAGCCGGAAATTTATCGCGCTATTTTGCGATTAATAGGCGTAGGTAAATCCAAATGTATAGCTGCTTTTGTTCTTGTCAAAGAGTAAGCCCACTCTTGATTCGTGATAGGGTTTGGCAAAAATATAAGCCGAAGCTATCCCAATTGTGGCGCCACCAAGCACATCCCAGGTGTCGTGTTTTTTTGCCTGTACGCGTGAATATCCCACAAACGAGGCCATGGCATAACTGGGAATCCCATATGCCCAACCGTATTTGCGTTGGATAAAGGCTGCTCCCGCAAAGGCACTGGTGGTATGACCCGAAGGGAAAGAATAGTTGTCGGTTCCATCTGGTCTGGGTTTAAGTACCACGTGTTTGATGACTTGCGCAGCAATAATGGCGGATCCGTAGGTTTTGATGAATTGCCAGGTGGGTTTTTGTTCGTCCTCTTTATAAAGTAGGGTAGCACTCAAGGCCGCAGCTGGAAGCACAAATTGAATTATGTCACCGGCCGAAGTCACTGAACTGTTTTGTGCCGTACTTTTTGGCGAAATAGAAAACAGTAAAACGAGTGCGAATAAAAGTTTTTTCATGGTTAAAACGTGATGGTCGCCCCAATTACATTGGTGTTCAGTATGCGATTAAAATTGTAACGGGTATCGAAACTCGTTTTTTTCTCTTTTATAGCGGGATCACCCGTTTGCACTTTGGTGATTCGGCGGTGAGCAATATTTTTACCCATCACACAGCCAATCAAAATGGCAATCGGATAATCGGATGCCCAATGTACTTTTCCGCTCATCATATTAAAGGCCATTACACCACCCAGGCTATATCCCACAGGTTTTATCCATTTGTATTCGGGATAATTTTCGCCAATAATGGTAAAGGTGGCAAACCAGGTAGCCATATGGCCGGAAGGTACTGCATCATAATTGGGGGTGTTGCTGGAATAGGCTGCAAAACTAGGGAATGGTGTCCAATGCCCCCCGTCTTGTGTAGAAGCAAACGGACTTTGTCTGCCGGTAATACGCTTGATCGTTTGGGTCGTGATGCCCACCGAAATTAATGCTTCAACCAATTCGTTTGAGGTATTCAAGGCCCGGTAATCGTCGGGGCCAATTTTACCGACCGCATAGAAAAATCCACTCAAAAGCAAAGTGGTATTGCCATTTCCAATATAATATACCGCCGAGGAAATACTGGTTGGAACCACTTCGAGTCCAAATATTCGTTTGTAGTACAACGACTCATTGGTCCAGCCCCATTGAGCGCCTAATTTAGACGAATCATTGATTAAATTTTGGTCAAAAGGCAAAATAACCAAAGTAGATCCCAACGCCAAGCCGTCCCATTTGAGGTTTTCTTTTTGTACGGTAAATTTTCCCAATTCATACAAGTCGGTTGGAATAAACCGAAACATGTCCCACATTTTTGGTGCTTTGTAGCTGTAGGTAAGTCCCGGTGAAACTTCATAAACTTGTCGGTCTACGGCAATACTATCCAGTTGTTGGGCCGATAGGATTTGTATGGCAAAACCATAAAAGAAAAAGACAACAATTTTTGAAAAGCGCATAATTAGAATTTAAAAATCAAAAATAGTTTTTATTTAGTTTGCAGGAATTGGATTTTTTATTTTTCAGAAGCCTCTGGATCAGTTGTTTCTGTTGTAAACTGCGCATCATATAGTTTTTTATAATAGCCATTTTCTTTTTTCAATAAGTCGGTGTGGGTGCCTTTTTCAACGATTAATCCTTTGTCCATCACTATAATGGTATCCGCATTCATAATGGTAGCCAATCGATGGGCAATGATAATTGAAGTGCGGCCTTGGGTAATTTTGTTCGTGGCATTCTGAATCAATTCTTCTGAATAACTGTCAATCGACGAGGTCGCTTCGTCCAGAATCAATATACTTGGCGCACTCACATAGGCACGTAAAAACGCAATCAATTGGCGTTGTCCCGATGAAAGCATAACGCCGCGTTCTTTTACATTATAGTCGTATCCGCCGGGCAAACTCAGTATAAACTCGTGCAAGCCAATGTTTTTAGCCGCTTCGTCTACTTGTGCTTGGCTTATGTTGGGATTGTTGAGTGTGATATTTGATAAAATGGTATCGGCAAACAAAAAAACATCTTGCAACACCACGGCGATTTGTTGACGAATGGAACCCAAACGAAAGGCATTGACGTTGATGCCATCAATAAAAATTTCTCCTTTGTCAATTTCATAAAACCGATTCAATAAATTGATAATGGTCGATTTTCCGGCTCCTGTAGCGCCCACAATGGCTACCGTTTGTCCAGCTTTTACCTCAAAACTGATGCCTTTAATGACTTCTTCGCCGGGAACATAACTAAAGTAGACATTTTTAAATTGGATATCTCCCGCAAATCGTGGTGCCTCAATGGTGCCGGATTCTTGTAAATGTTCTTGTGTGTCCAAAATATCAAATACCCGATTGGCTGCAATCATGCCCATTTGCATCTCGTTAAATTTATCGGCAATTTGACGCAACGGATTAAACAACATGCCAATAAACATGGTGTACGAAAACAAATCCCCAAAGGTGGTAAAGTGGTCGCCATTTAGAATGTTGATTCCGCCGTACAGCACTACAAAACCCAAGGAAAGGGAGGTGATGATGTCGGCAATCGGAAAAAAGATGGAGTTGTACAAAATGGTTTTGATCCAGGCTTTGCGGTGTTTGTCGTTGATTTCTGAAAATTTTTCGGCTTCAATATCTTCTCTATGAAACAGTTGCACGATTTTCATTCCAGTTACCCGTTCTTGTACAAAGGTGTTCATGTGGGCAATTTGGTTGCGCACATCCTCAAAAGCCAATTGCATTTTGCGTTGAAATATACGTGTAAAGAAAACCAAAACCGGCATGGCTGCTACCACAATCCAGGTGAGTTTCCAGTTCATGTAAAACATAAAGGCCAATACCACAATCATTTTGAGCAAGTCACTGATGATCATAAACAAGCCCTGACTAAAAATTTTGGCAATTTGCTCAATGTCTGCTACCGAACGCGTAACCAATTGACCTACAGGTGCGGTGTCAAAATACTTCATTCGAAATTGCAACAAATGGGCAAACAATTTTACGCGAATGTCTTTTACGATGTCTTGCCCCAGCCAATTGGCCCAATACACAAAGTAGTACTGCGACAAAACTTCCAACAAGAGTACAATTCCCATTAGCGTGACATACAAAAGTAAACCTTGTGCGTCTTGCGTTTTGATGTATAAATCTACAGTTTGCTTCAGTAAATAAGGACGTAAAGCCGCAAAAAAAGAAAGAAATATAGCAAAACCAATTACGCCATAATACCTGACTTGGTAGGGTTTGGTGTAGGTGATAATCCGTGAGAAGACTTTGGTGTCAAAGGCAGTGGCTTTCATAGCTAGTAGGGGAGTTAGCAGTAAGGGTATTCGATCTGGGTTAAATATAAGCCATGAGCAGGCACTGAAAATCCTGCCTCGGAACGGTTTTTGCTTCGGATAATTTGTTCGAATTCAGCGAGTGAGGTTTTGTGCAGTCCCACATTAATCAGTGTGCCCACTATGGCTCTCACCATGTTGCGTAAAAATCGGTCGGCCGATATCGTAAATACCAATTCTTCTTGCTGTTGAGTCCAATGCGCTTCAACTATAGCGCAATCAAAGGTGGCTACGTCGGTATGTACTTTCGAAAAACACTGAAAATCAGAATACTTAAGCAATAATTTTGCCGCTTCATTCATGAGATCCACATCTAACGTTTGCTGGTAATACCAACTGAGTGCTGTGAGAAATGGATTTTTTTGGGTGTGGATGTGGTATTCGTAGGTGCGTTTGCTGGCGTCAAATCGGGCATGCGCTTCATCTGAAACAGCAAAAATTTTGGCAACACTAATATCTTTAGGAAGCAATGCATTGAGTTTATAAACCAATTTTTCGGTTTCAATTTCTTGTTCTACATCCAAATGCGCAAACATCTGCTTGGCATGCACACCTGCATCGGTTCGGCCAGCGCCAGTGAGTTCAAGGGCTGTGCCCAAAATCGTGGTCAGTGCTTGCGTAAGCACTTCTTGTACGGAAAGCGCGTTGGGCTGAATTTGCCAACCGTGGTAACCGCTGCCGTTGTAGGAAAATTGTATAAAATAACGCAAGTTGAACTGGGATTTTTGTGCGCGTAAATGTACAAATGATTTTACAAGGGAATGGTATGGCTTTTGGCTAAATTTTTCATTAATTATACACAGGCCAGGCTTGAAATAATAGCCTATTTTTGTGGTTTTAAAACCAAGTTGTGAAGAAGATTCTTTTGTTGTCTGATACCCACAGTCACCTCGACGAAGCGATGCTCAAATACATTCGCTTGGCCGATGAGGTTTGGCATGCGGGCGACATTGGCAACCTAGAAGTAACCGACGCCATAAAAACACTCAAACCGCTGCGGGCCGTATATGGCAATATAGACAACGACAAAGCCCGTTTGGAATTTCCGCTGCACAACCAATTTAATTGTGAAGATGTGTCAGTTTGGATTACCCACATTGGCGGCTATCCCAGCAAATACAATCCGGCGATTCGAACAAAGCTAGCGGCCAACCCTCCTCAGTTATTTATCTGTGGTCATTCGCACATTTTAAAAGTACAGTTTGACAAAAAGTTAAATCTATTGCACATGAATCCTGGCGCGGCAGGCAAGAGTGGATTTCATCAGGTGCGCACCATGCTTCGTTTTGTAATCGACGGTGCCCAAATCAAAGATTTAGAGATTATCGAGTTGGGGTCCAAATAGATACAAAAAAAACCCGTCACAAGGACAGGTTTTTCTTCGCACTAATAAACTAAGTTTATAGGTTTACCTCAATCGATCCACAGATTTTACGAGCTCTTCATCCTTCTTAATGGCTTTATTGGCCAGGGCCAACAAAACGATAGAAATAATAGGAAGATAGATCCCAATACCTTTCTCCGAAACCGCAGTCTCTCCAGATACATTTAGCGACCGATACACAAATAATCCTAATAAAATTAACGTTAATATCATGTTCAACCTGTTTAACACAAATTGATGTTGTCTTTTTTTATAAAATAAAATACTCACGAGTAACAAAGAAACACTCAGTCCAATTAAGACGGTGTAGACCATATCTTGCATAAAATAAAACGGACCCTTTGCTGTATTCCAAAGCGGAATAAAAAATGGCAACACCCCGATTAAAAGGATGGCCAAAAGCATATAAAGGGTTTGTTTGCGTTGGATCATGCGTGTAGTGTGAGGCACAAAAATAAAGTTTCTTTTTAAATAAATACTATTGCACGCTGAATATTTATTCGTATTATTGCAGCACAAAACGTACCAACTACAGCCGTACGATTCTATTCAAAAAGAAAAACCACACCCCTTATTTCGCTACTATTCCCAATCTAATTTAATTAAAAGAACATATTCATGTTTGACATTTCTGCGTTAAAAGAAATGAAGCTTACTGAGCTTCAAGATATTGCAAAAGCTTCCAAAAAAATAAAATATGCCGGCGTTAAAAAAGAAGCGTTAATTGCTGAAATTTTGGCCTTGCAAAACCAAAGTAATTCTTCTTCAGCTTCGGCTACAGATGAAAAACCCAAACGAGCGCGCATCTCAGCCGATAAACCAACAGCAGCAGTAGCGCCCGATACTTTATTTTCAGCAGTTGAACCACAATCTGAGCCAACTCCAGCAGAACCAACTGAAGTACAACCGGCAAAACGTGGGCCAAAACCCAAATTCAACAAAGCCGAATACGAGAAAAAACAATCGTTAAAAGCACAAGCCGTGCAAGGAATCGAAAACGAGCAGCCCAAATCAGATGGAACGGTGGTTCAAGATTTCGAGCCAAGTGCTGAAGCGGTTCACGAATCTAAACCGCAGCACAAACCGAATCACCCTAAGCAAAATCAGCAAAATCAACAAAATCAACAAAATATTCCCAACGGAAACCAGAATCCCAATTTCAAAAACAAAAAAAATCCCAATTACCGCGATGCCGATTTTGAGTTTGATGGCATCATCGAAAGTGAAGGTGTCTTAGAAATGATGCCCGATGGCTATGGATTTTTGCGTTCATCGGATTACAATTACTTGGCATCGCCCGATGATATTTATTTGTCCACCTCGCAAATTCGTTTGTTTGGTTTAAAAACAGGAGATACCGTAAAAGGCGTGGTGCGTCCGCCCAAAGAAGGAGAGAAGTTTTTCCCTTTGGTGCGTGTACTCAAAATTAACGGTCACGATCCACAAGTGGTGCGCGATCGCGTGTCGTTTGAGCATTTAACACCGGTATTCCCCACCGAAAAATTTAGAATCGCCGACAAAGGAAGTTCTATTTCTACCCGTATCATTGATTTGTTTTCTCCCCTCGGGAAAGGACAACGCGGTATGATTGTAGCCCAACCCAAAACCGGTAAAACCATGTTGTTAAAGGACATTGCCAATGCCATTGCTGCTAATCACCCTGAAGTCTATTTATTGGTTTTATTAATTGACGAACGCCCAGAAGAGGTGACCGACATGCAACGTTCGGTGCGTGGGGAAGTCATTGCTTCAACTTTTGACAGAGAACCACAAGAACACGTAAAAATTGCCAACATTGTACTCGAGAAAGCCAAGCGATTGGTAGAATGTGGACACGATGTAGTAATATTATTGGATTCGATTACGCGTTTGGCCCGTGCATACAATACGGTTCAACCGGCTTCGGGTAAAGTATTGAGCGGTGGAGTAGATGCCAACGCTTTGCAAAAACCCAAACGTTTCTTTGGCGCTGCTCGTAATGTTGAAAATGGCGGATCCTTGAGTATCATTGCCACCGCCTTGACGGAGACAGGTTCAAAAATGGATGAGGTGATTTTTGAAGAATTTAAAGGAACCGGAAACATGGAATTGCAGTTGGATCGTAAGATTGCCAACAAACGTATTTTCCCGGCTATTGATTTGACTTCTTCAAGCACCCGTCGCGATGATTTGTTATTGGATGAGAAAACCTTGCAACGCATGTGGATCATGCGGAAGTATTTATCGGACATGAATCCGGTAGAAGCCATGGATTTCATCAACGACCGTTTCAAGAAAACCCGCAACAACGAAGAGTTTTTGATTTCAATGAATGACTAATTAGTCAATTACTAATTAAAAAATACTAGTTAAAAATTAAAATCCTCCAGTTGGAGGATTTTTTAATTTATATAGTGTGGAAATTGAATCTATTGAATGCAGATCTTCTTGGTAATTTCGCTAGTCTCAGATTTAATTTTTACAAAATAAAATCCGCTTGGAATGGACTCTATACTGAAGGTTGAACCGAAAAAAACGGGGTTTACCCAACGGTTTAAGCGTTGACCATTTACTGTAATAAGCTCAATCTCGCTCAGTTTCTGTGTGCTTTCCAAGGTAATGCTGTGTGTGTGTGAAGGATTGGGGTAAAGTAAAACCGACGAAGCTAAATTAAATTCAGCTGTAGATAGTGGTTGTCCCCAAATGGCGCTCACATAATTCAAATTGTCAATAAAGGGATTGCGGTTCCCTTGACGGGCGTATATGGCATTATTTCGAGCAATTTCTCTGTTGCTCACCGGGTCTAGTTGGTTCCAAGTGAGTAAAATATTTAGAAAAGGCTGCGAAAAAACTTGATTAGACGTGTTATTAAACATTACGTAGTTGAATCCAGCAACAACATCTTCGTAACGCGTGGCAAAATAAAGAAGATTTCGTGCAATGTCACCTTTAAATTCGTCGATGGGTTCAAACACGATGTCCGAATATCCGGCAGAATAACCTGAATTTAAATTATTGCCGCGTTTGCTTCCATTAAGGGATGTCCAGTTGGCACTGCCTACTTTCCCAAAGGGCAAATCGCCACGTTGGGCATTTACTTTTTTGTCGGAAGGCACCACAAAAAACGCATCCGAATACATGGGCGTTGCCGAATTGAATACCGATTGAGGTACTAAATGTTCGCGGTTGTAGCGTTCTCCTTCATTGTTTCCACCGGTTCCATCGTCTTGGTTGGTTCCATATGTAAAGTTGTAAGGGTCAGGCCCTGTTGGGTTTTCTGAATAGTTGTCCAGTAACGTCCCGTCATTTTCGTAATAAAAATCTTTGTCTGAGGTAAGGTAGGTGGTATACAAACCCGAATATCCGCGGTCGTTGTGGTTATTGATGATATTGAATAATTGTGTTTTGAGCGTGTAACCCGTTCCTGTTGCAGAATTGTAATAACCCGCAGGTGGTTGGGCAAATCCGATAAGAGAACACAAAAAAACAAAAAGTAAAAAGTTATTTTTCATCATAGAATTAGGCATTAGCATTGGAGATTGTTTCGGGTTTACGTTCAAGTAAGGCCATGTAAAAGCCATCAAAACCCGTTTCGGAAGCCAATATTTTTACATCTTTAGTAAAGTTAAATTGTTTTCCAATCTCGGTTTTCAAGAAATTTTTAATTTGATTTTCGTTTTCTGAGGGTAAAATAGAGCAGGTGGCATAGACCAATTTTCCGCCTGGTTTCACAATTTTAGAATAATTTTCTAACACCTCGGCTTGCACCTTTCGGATGTTGTCAATGAATTCAGGTTGCAGTTTCCACTTGGCATCCGGGTTTCGTTTCAAAACGCCCAATCCGCTGCAAGGGGCATCTATCAAAACGCGGTCCGCCATTTCGTGCAGTTTTTTAATCACTTTCGTGCTGTCAATGATACGGTATTCAATGTTAAATGCTCCGTTGCGTTTGGCACGTAACTTAAGCTGTTTCAATTTGCTTTCATACAAATCCATCGCGATCAATTGTCCTTTGTTTTGCATGAGAGAGGCCATGTGTAGGGTTTTTCCACCAGCACCTGCGCAGGTATCTACCACACGCATGCCGGGAGCCACATCCAAAAAAGCCGCCACCAACTGTGAGCTGGCATCTTGTACTTCAAAAAGCCCTTCTTTAAAAGCATCGGTCAAAAATACATTGGCGCGTTCTTTCAACACCAAAGCATCCGGTTGATCGGTTAGATAGTCGGTTTCTATATTCAAATCCATGAGGATGGCCCGCAATTTCTCTTTGGTCGTTTTTAGCGTGTTGGTGCGCAAAATTACTTTGGCCGGTTGGTTTTGAGCTGAAATTTCAGTAGCCCATTTTTTTTCACCCAATTCGGCTACACCTAGGGCATCCATCCAATCGGGAATCGATTCTTTGAATACGCGTATTTTGGATAATTCGTCAAAACGGCCTTTGATTTTTCGTTCGGGTGTACCTTCTAGTTGACGCCAATCGGGAATGGGATAACCCCGCAATACGGCCCAAGCAGCAAACATGCGCCATAAGTTATCGCGGTCAAAGGGTTCTTTTACTTCAGCGATTTCCGCGTACAACCGTTTCCAACGCACGATTTCGTAGATGGTTTCAGCTACAAATTTTCGGTCGGAACTGCCCCAACGCTTGTCTTTTTTGAGCGCACGGGCTACCACTTTATCGGCGTATTCGCCTTCGTTAAAAATGGCATTCAGGGAATCTATGGTGGTGTAAACTAAATTTCTGTGTAATCTCATGGGTCATTAAATTGGGGGCTAAAGATAGGTAAATCGCCCGTAATATCTAGGTTTGGGTGGTCAAATTCGCGGGGCAAAAAAAACACTGCCGAAACAGTGTTGTGTTATTATTTCACGCGGACCAAGCCAATTTTTTCAGGTGGATGCAAGACCATCGGAAATTTTTCGATTTTCACCGAACTGCTGTCCAATCCAAAACCGCGTTCTTCAGATAAACTGAATTTTTTGATCAAGAAATAGGTGTTCATGATGATTTTTTCGTGCCACAATAAATCGCTGTCGTTGGATAAGAATTTCTCGGACAAGACAAACTTAAAGTCACCAATGATATTGTTTTTGCTCAAAGATTCGTAGCGGCTGGTTACGTCCACTTCGCCTTTGTTTACCATGTCAATCAACACTTCTTTGAACATCAAATTGATTTTAGTCGCTTCACGGAAGCCTAAGTTAAAGTCAATGCGAAACAAATCGTCTTGGATGATTTCGGTTACTTTGTATTCACGATTGTACGGTTCGTTCATGATATTTACGTGTACAAACCAATAAATGTCAGCGCGTTTGGGACGTTTTTGTAGGATAGAGTACATTACTTTTTCTTCAATCTCGTCTGTTCGGCTGGCATTGGTCATGTACACCAAATGCGTGGCATATTTGGGAATGGATAGATCTACACTGAGTTCAGCCAATACTTTTTTGTAATCGTCAATTTTTACAAACTTGGTGTAATTTTTACTGATTTGTTTCGCCAAATACCAGGTAGTCATAATTGAAATCAGTGCAATGGCAATAATCAAAGTCACGTAGCCACCATCGGCAAATTTGGTGATGTTGGCATACAAGAAACTAAATTCAATGAGCAGGTAAATTGAAATTAGCGGTATCAAAATAAACAAACTCACGCGTTTCATGATGAGGTAAAAATTCAATAAAACGGTGGTCATGATCATACATAAAATAATGGCCAAACCATAGGCGTGTTCCATGTTACTGGATTCTCTAAAATGCAACACAATACCAATACAGCCCAAAAGCAACAACCAGTTTATGGATGGAATATAGAGCTGACCTTTGAGTTCGGTGGGGTATTTGATTTTTACTTTTGGCCAAAAATTTAATCGCATCGCCTCATTGATCAGAGTAAAGGAGCCGCTGATTAAAGCCTGAGAAGCGATAACCGCCGCCATAGTTGCAATCACAATTCCGATGGGTTGAAACCAGGCTTCCATGGACAAGTAAAACGGATTGGCGTTGTTGCCACCTAGGCTTCTAAGGGTGCTTCCTTCGTGTTGAATGAGGTAGGCCGCTTGACCAAAGTAGTTGAGAATCAGCATCACTTTCACAAAAATCCAGCTGATGCGGATGTTTTTACGTCCGCAATGGCCCATGTCCGAATACAAGGCTTCTGCTCCCGTGGTACATAGAAAAACAAATCCAAGCACAAAGAAACCTTCGGGGTTAATTCCTTGATCTGCAATCATCAAGTGGTAGGCATAATACGGATTGATGGCTTTTAACACCTCCAAATTTCCTGCAATTTGCCCCAACCCAATAATTCCCAACATCAAAAACCAAACTAACATAACCGGAGCAAAAAATTTCCCAACTAGCTTGGTGCCAAATTGTTGTATCGTAAATAAAACAACCAGAATTGCAATAACTATGGGAACGGTGTTGAGTTCGGGATAAAATATGCGCACCCCTTCAACAGCAGAGGAAACCGAGATCGGTGGTGTGATAATTCCATCGGCCAACAAGGCACTGCCTCCAATAATAGCGGGAATAATTAACCATTTGATCTTGGTGCGTTTAACCAAAGCATACAAGGCAAAAATTCCGCCTTCGCCGTTGTTGTCTGCACTTAAGGTAATAATTACATATTTAAGCGTGGTTTGCAGGGTCAATGTCCAAAAGACGAGGGATACGCCACCCAAAACCAATTCTTTGTTTATGGGAAAATCCATTCCCAAAATGGCTTTCATTACATATAAGGGAGAGGTTCCAATGTCGCCGTAAATAATTCCTAGGGTAATCAATAAACCGGCAGCCGATAATTTGCTATGTAAATTGTGATTCGCAGATGTAGTGCTCATGTGTAGTAAAAAAGTGCACAAATTTAATCTATTTCAAACTACATTATTTTTTTTTGAATTTTTTTTCAACGGATATTCAAAAAAACAATGAATTTATAGACCAATAGCGTCACATAGCAGCAAAACGATGGCTAGAACGTTTAATTTTTTTTGTTTCGTACCTGCTGTAACAGTTTGCGATTAAATTGTTCTTCGGCCTTTTTAAGTTGGAGTATTTTGAGCGCGGGTAAAAAGGTTTTTAAATTTTGGACAAATTTCTTGCGTTCTTGGTATGCTACTTCTTCGGATTGCTCCACTTTTGCCAACAAGTCTGCCGCATCTTTGGCACTCAATTGAGTCAAATCGTTGTCATTTGCATCCAAATATCGTTTCAAACGTTCGTGTTTGAATTCCCGTACTTTGTCTTCGTAGGCGTTATACAGCGGCCAAAATTTCTTGCTTTCCTCATCAGTTAATTGCAATTCAGCAGTAAGGTAGGCTGTTTTGAATGCTTTTATTTTTTCTTTTTTTTCTGATAATTTGTGTCCTTGTGCCTGTAGTTGTGCGGCAAAAATAAGGGCGACAAAGAGGATCAATTTTTTCATAATGGGTTTTATTTATTTACGGGAATTAGATGTAGTGAGGGCCAGTGTGCTCAATTCGGTTTCG
>Ga0315908_10000891_pt1 | contig 22862 bp, 19 predicted proteins | sample LakEriMetagenome_12_FD_203520 | JGI IMG/M metagenome (GOLD analysis project Ga0315908, IMG submission 203520) | Freshwater fungal communities from buoy surface, Lake Erie, Ohio, United States - Buoy 4 MA124 | ecosystem: Environmental > Aquatic > Freshwater > Lake > Lake biofilm | place: USA...
GAACAACTTATCGTCGAATTGTACAACAAATAATAATTGACTTAGTCGAAATTATGGCAATATTTAATTTTCAGAAACCCGATAAAGTTATCATGATCGATTCAAACGATTTTGAAGGCAAATTTGAATTTAGACCTTTAGAACCTGGTTATGGATTGACTGTTGGTAATGCCCTTAGAAGAGTAATGTTATCTGCCTTAGAAGGCTATGCCATTACCTCTGTTCGAATTGAAGGTGTAGACCATGAGTTTTCAACTATTCCTGGAGTAGTCGAGGATGTTACTGAAATCATCTTGAATTTAAAGCAAGTTCGTTTCAAAAGACAGATCGAAGACGTAGACAACGAAACAGTTACTATTTCTGTTTCTGGCAAAGATCAACTTACTGCGGGTGATTTTCAGAAGTCTATTTCTGGATTTCAAGTACTTAATCCTGAGTTAATCATATGTAATTTGGATAGTAAAGTGAAGTTGAACTTTGAGATTACTATCGAAAAAGGAAGAGGGTACGTTCCTGCTGAAGAAAACAAAAAGCAAAATGCGGCGATGGGAACTATTTTTATAGATTCTATTTTTACTCCGGTAAAAAACGTAAAATATGCTATTGAAAACTTTCGTGTTGAGCAAAAAACCGATTACGAAAAACTTGTATTCGAAATTAAAACCGACGGTTCTATACATCCAAAAGATGCATTAACTGAAGCTGCTAAAGTTTTGATTCACCATTTCATGTTGTTCTCAGACGAGCGTATTACGCTAGAGGCTGATGAAATTGCACAAACTGAATCATACGACGAAGAGTCTTTGCATATGAGACAATTGCTGAAAACAAAATTAGTAGATATGGATTTATCTGTACGTGCTTTGAATTGTTTGAAAGCTGCTGAAGTAGAGACTTTAGGCGATTTAGTTTCGTTCAACAAAAACGACTTAATGAAATTCCGAAATTTTGGTAAAAAATCATTGACAGAACTAGATGAATTAGTGGCTGTTAAGAACTTAACCTTCGGAATGGACTTAGCCAAATACAAATTAGATAAAGAATAAATTACTTCATATTTTGCTCTCCAAAGCGGATCGTAGCAAGATGAAGTTATAAAAAAAACGTCATGAGACACGGAAAAAAATTCAACCACTTAAGCAGACAGACCGGACATAGAAAAGCTATGTTGGCTAATATGGCATGTTCACTTATTGAGCACAAACGCATTAACACGACTGTTGCTAAAGCCAAAGCGTTAAAACAATTTGTTGAACCGCTTATTACAAAATCAAAAGAAGATACTACTCACAACCGTCGTATTGTTTTTGCTTACTTGCGTAGCAAATATGCCGTAACTGATTTATTCAGAGACGTAGCTGCTAAAGTAGGTGATCGTCCAGGTGGTTACACTCGTATCATCAAAGTTGGAAATCGTTTGGGAGATAATGCTGATATGGCCATGATCGAATTGGTTGATTTCAACGAAATCTACAACGGTGGTAAAAAAGAAGTGAAAAAAGCAAAAAGCCGTCGTGGTGGAAAAGCTAAAAAGTCGGAAGCTGAAACAGTTGTTGAGGCGCCAGAAGCTGAAGCACCAAGTGCACCAGCAGCCGAAACTGAAACTTCTGAAGCAGCTGAGTAATGATTCATTGACCAGTATACAAAAAAGGATAAGCATTTTAGTTTATCCTTTTTTTTTATGTCTTATGTTGAAAAATTACTCATAACTCCCTGCATAATTAATTACTGATTACTATTTGAAAACATAAATTTGCACAACTTACTACAAATCAAATGAACTATACTACACGCACCAAAGCCGTTTTATTATTAGAAGACGGCACTATTTTTCACGGAAAATCGATTGGCATTTCGGGTAAAACTTTCGGAGAAGTATGTTTTAATACGGGCATGACCGGTTACCAAGAAATTTTCACCGATCCTTCCTATTTTGGACAAATTATGGTATCAACCCATCCGCATATAGGGAATTACGGTGTGCATCCCGACGAAGTAGAATCCAATTCAATAAAAATAGCTGGTTTAGTTTGTAAAAATTTTAGCTATAACTACTCAAGAGTGGGTGCTGATAAAAGTTTAGAAACCTATTTTATCGAACAAAACTTGATTGGTATTTCGGATGTAGATACCCGAGCCTTAGTGAGTTACATTCGTGATCACGGAGCGCAAAATGCAGTCATTTGCACCGACGGCACTGCAATCGATGAGTTAAAAAAACAGTTGGCGAGTGTTCCCAATATGGAGGGCTTGGAATTGGCCTCAAAGGTGTCAACCAAAGCGGCCTACACCTATGGAAATCCCTCCGCAACCTACCGTATTTCAGCCCTTGACTTAGGGATTAAAACTAATATATTGCGCAATTTGGCCAGCAGAGACTGCTACATCAAGGTCTTTCCTTATGACACCTCATTTGCCGAGTTACAAGGCTTTGATCCACATGGCTATTTCTTGTCAAATGGGCCTGGTGATCCAGAACCATTAACCGAAGTTCAATCCGTGACACGGGAGATTTTACAAACTAAAAAACCTGTTTTTGGTATTTGTTTGGGTCACCAAATTTTGGGATTGGCTAACGGCATTTCAACCTATAAAATGTTTAATGGTCACCGCGGAATTAATCACCCCATCATGAATTTGCAAACGGGTAAAGGAGAAATCACTTCACAGAACCATGGCTTTGCCGTACATAGAGAAGAGCTTGAAAACCATCCTGATTTTGAAATTACACACGAGCACCTCAATGACCACACGGTGGCTGGTATGCGCATGAAAAACCAAGCTTGTTTTTCTGTTCAATACCATCCAGAAGCCAGTCCAGGACCACATGATTCAAGCTATTTATTTGATGATTTTGTTCAATCCTTGCAACAGAACTAAACTAAATCGTTATCGTTAATAACAAAACCGTTTCAGATTTCATTCCAAACAAAGATGGAATATCTTTGTTCTAGAGTAAATTAAAATTAAAATCAATATGAGTATAATCATTAAAATTTTCGCAAGACAAATATTTGATTCAAGAGGTAATCCTACAGTAGAAGTAGATGTAATTACCGAAAACGGTATTTTAGGGAGAGCAGCTGTTCCATCGGGTGCTTCTACTGGAGAGCACGAAGCTGTAGAGTTGCGTGACGGAGGTAAGATGTACATGGGCAAAGGCGTATTAAAAGCCGTTGAAAACGTCAATAGTGTTATTGCCGCCGAATTAGTAGGAACATCCGTATTCGAACAAAACCTAATCGATCAACGCATGATCGAATTAGACGGAACACACAATAAATCCAATTTAGGTGCCAATGCCATTTTGGGCGTTTCCTTGGCCGTAGCCAAAGCTGCTGCTAATGAATTGGGCATGCCATTATACCGATACGTAGGTGGTGTTTCTGGAAATACCTTGCCAGTTCCCATGATGAATATCATCAACGGAGGATCACACTCTGATGCGCCCATTGCGTTCCAAGAGTTCATGATTATGCCTGTTAAGGCTACTTCCTTTTCGCATGCGATGCAAATGGGTACCGAAATTTTTCACCACTTGAAAAAAGGATTGCACGACCGAAATTTATCTACCGCAGTAGGAGATGAGGGAGGATTTGCACCCAACTTAGCGGGAGGTACTGAAGATGCGATCGAATCGATCAAAAAAGCGGTAGAAAGTGCTGGCTATTCATTTGGTGACGAAGTAATGATTGCCTTAGACTGTGCCGCTTCTGAGTTTTATGTAAACGGAAACTACGACTACTCTAAATTTGAAGGGCCTGCCGGAAAAATTAGATCATCCAAAGAACAAGCCGAATATTTGGCTGAATTGGCTACCAAATACCCCATCATTTCTATTGAAGACGGAATGTACGAAGACGACTGGGACGGTTGGAAATACCTCACCGAATTAATTGGCGACAAAACGCAATTGGTTGGAGATGATTTGTTTGTAACCAATGTAGCGCGCTTGTCTACCGGAATTCAAAAAGGAATTGCCAATTCAATCTTGGTAAAAGTTAACCAAATTGGAACTTTGACCGAGACCATTGCCGCAGTAAATATGGCGCACAATGCCGGATATACCTCTGTAATGTCACACCGTTCAGGCGAAACCGAAGACAACACCATCGCCGATTTGGCAGTGGCTTTAAACTGTGGTCAAATCAAAACCGGTTCGGCTTCGCGTTCAGACCGTATGGCCAAGTACAACCAATTGTTGCGCATCGAAGAAGAATTGGGCAGTACTGCTTATTTCCCCGGATTGAAAGCGTTTAAACAGAAGTAAAATTCACCCGAATTTATTACATCAAACCCAGCACCTTGTGTTGGGTTTTGTATTTCTTAGTGTTTTGTTAAATTTTGTTATATCTATTTTAAATTGGCAAATTCAATGAGATTAATCTTTTTTATATGGGATCTATTTGACTAAATTTGTTCAGTTTTAAATTTACCGCACTTAATACCCTTATACAATCATGTCAAAAACAGCCATATTAGAATTCGACGGCCAAAAGTATGAGTTCCCTGTACTTGTTGGGAGCGAAAATGAACCTGCAATCGATATTGATAAATTGCGTGCCCTCACCGGCGCAATTACCTTAGATCCCGGCTATAAAAATTCAGGATCTTGCAAAAGTGAAATCACCTTTTTAGATGGAGAAGAAGGAATTCTTCGCTACCGCGGATATGCCATCGAAGATTTGGCGGATAAAGCCAGTTTTTTAGAAGTTTCCTATTTGTTGATTTTTGGCGAATTGCCAACCACAGCTCAATTAGAGAAGTTCGAAAATGACATCCGCAAGTATACTTTAGTAAATGAGGAAATGAAAAACATCATTGATGGTTTTCCTAAAACAGCACATCCCATGGGCGTTTTGGCATCCTTAACAAGTGCATTAACCGCTTTTAATCCAAAAGCTGTGAATCCGCATAACGAAAAAGAAATGTACGATGCGGTATGTAAAACCATGGGTAAATTCCTCGTTATAGCATCATGGACGTACAGAAAATCAATGGGTTATCCTTTAAATTATTACGACAATACCAAAGGTTATGTAGATAATTTCATGCGTTTGATGTTTGAATTACCTACAGGACCTTACACAGCTGATCCAAAAGTAGTAGCTGCTCTTGATAAATTATTTATTTTACACGCCGATCACGAACAAAACTGTTCAACGTCAACAGTACGAATCGTTGGTTCTTCTCATGCGGGCTTGTTTGCATCAATATCTGCGGGAGTTTCTGCACTTTGGGGACCACTTCACGGAGGGGCAAACCAAGCTGTATTAGAAATGCTCCAAGAAATCCATGATAACGGGGGTGATGTGGCGAAATTTGTTTTAAAAGCAAAAGACAAAGAGGACCCATTCCGTTTGATGGGCTTTGGACACCGTGTATATAAAAACTTCGATCCAAGAGCTACCATCATTAAAAAAGCAGCCGATGATGTGTTGACCGCTTTAGGTGTTGATGATCCATTGTTGGACATTGCCAAACAATTAGAAAAAGTAGCTTTAGAAGACGACTATTTCAAATCAAGAAATTTATATCCAAACGTAGATTTTTACTCAGGAATCATCTACCGTGCCATGGGAATTCCAGTTGAAATGTTTACGGTATTATTTGCCATTGGCCGTTTGCCTGGTTGGATTGCCCAATGGAAAGAAATGCGCATCAACAAAGAACCGATTGGTCGACCAAGACAAGTTTATGTAGGGCATCCGTTACGTGATTTTGTCGCTAAAGAAAAGCGCTAATATCTTTCATTAGTTATAAACAAAGCTTCTCACAAATGGGAAGCTTTTTTATATTTGTTTCCAAGCTAAATCAAACGTATGTTACCACTTCATGTTACCAATGAAACAGCCAAATTAAAAGCCGTAGTACTGGGAACGGCCGTTCACAATGGACCAACTCCAACTGCCGAAGAAGCCTACGATCCCAAATCCTTAGAACACATTTTAGCCGGAACTTATCCGATAGAAGTCGATATGGTGCGCGAAATGGAAGCCTTTAATGCGGTGTTTCAAAAATACGACGTGCAGGTATTCCGTCCGGAAATGATTGAAAATTACAACCAAATTTTTTCTCGCGACATCGGATTTGTGATCGACGATGTATTTATCAAAGCCAACATTTTGCCCGATAGAGAGCGCGAATTAGAGGCAATTCAATACGTGATTGATCAGATGGATCCTACCAAAGTGGTTCGTCCGCCCGAGGAAGTACACATTGAAGGTGGAGACGTGATGTTGTGGAACGACTATATTTTTATCGGCACCTACAAAGGCTCTGATTACAAAGATTACATCACCGCGCGGACCAATATGGCTGGAGTCAATTATATCCAAGCCCTTTTTCCGCACAAGAAAGTCAAAGCATTTGATTTGGTGAAATCTAAATTAGAAGCACGTGACAATGCGCTGCATTTGGATTGTTGCTTTCAGCCGGTGGGCAATAACAAAGGAATTATTTACAAAAGCGGATTTCGCGAAGAAGCCGATTATGTGTTTTTGGTCAAATTATTTGGCAAAGACAATTTGTTTCACCTCACCAGAGATGAAATGTACCACATGAATTCCAATGTGTTCTCCATTGATACCAACGTGGTGGTTTCCGAACAAAAATTCACCCGTCTCAATACCTGGTTGCGCGACAATGGCTTTACCGTTGAAGAAATACCTTACGCCGAAATCGCCAAACAAGAAGGCCTATTGCGCTGCTCAACTTTGCCGTTGATTAGGGAATAGGTTTTCAGTTGTCGGTTTTCAGTTATCGGTTTGCGCTAAGAATATAAATATACACGCCAAAATAAGTAGATATGAGCAGTTATAGGGATTTAGACATTTATAAAATTGGATTAGAATTATTTTATCAAACCCATCCAGCATCTTTAAGACTTCCAAAACACGAAATATATGAGTTGGGTAGTCAGTTACGAAGAGCTTCTGATTCTGTCATCACAAATATTGTGGAAGGATATGGAAGAAAGCGATACAAGCCTGATTTCATTCGATTCTTGATCTTTTCTAATGCAAGTTGTCTAGAAACAATCAATCATTTAGAGAAATTAGAATATCTATATCCTGTTGAAAAAGATCTTTTTCATAACCTAGGTGAACAATATAATATACTTGGAGCAAAAATTTATTCCTTTATTAAATACGTAGAACAAAACTGGAAATTCTAATTTTGCACACAACCAAGAACAGAAAACAGTCAACTCACAACAGAAAACTCAAAAATGAACCAAACCACCTCCTCAATCCTCATGATACGTCCGGTTGCTTTTCGGATGAACGAGCAAACTGCAGTCAATAATTATTACCAAAAAGTACTAGACAATTTACTGCCGGCCACCGTCAATGCCAAAGCGCAGCAGGAATTTGATGCCTTTGTAGAAAAATTGCAAGCGGCAGGAGTTGATGTCACTGTTGTTGATGATACCTTAAATCCCGATACGCCCGATTCTATTTTTCCAAACAATTGGATTTCGTTTCACCAAAATGGCGACGTAGTCTTGTATCCGATGTTTGCTGAAAACCGTCGGAGCGAACGCCGCGAAGACATCTTGGACATTCTGGAAGAGAAAGGCTTTCACATCGAAAATATTGTTGATTATACCTCTGCCGAAGACGATGGATTTTTCCTGGAAGGAACGGGTAGTTTGCTTTTGGATCGTGCCAATGGGATTGCCTATTGCGCCTTGTCTCCGCGCGCCGACGAAGAATTGTTTATCGAATTTTGCGAAGATTTTGACATGGCTCCGGTTATTTTTAATGCTTATCAAACCATAAATCATGAACGCAAACTCATTTACCACACCAATGTAATGATGTGTTTGGGCTCCACTTTTGCTGTGATTTGTGCCGATTGCATTGACGACAAACAAGAGCGAAAATTCGTTTTGGAACAATTAAAAAAATCGGGGAAAGAAGTAATCCTAATTTCGGAAGATCAGGTGAATAATTTTGCGGGAAACATGCTTGAATTAGTAGGGGCAAATCAGCAAAAATTACTGGTGATGAGCGCTGCAGCACACCAAAGTCTTACTGCCGACCAAGTTGCTAAATTGGAAAAACATGCTCAAATCCTCAGTTCGAGTTTAGACACCATTGAAGCCTGTGGCGGAGGAAGTGCCCGCTGCATGATGGCCGAAATCTTTTTGCCAAAGGACTAAATCCCTCGGATGATGCTCAATACCGAGCTGATAATGTATTGAATGCCAATGGCAATAGTCAAAAATCCGATGATGCGTGATATGGCTACAATACCCGAAGAGCCCAAGAAATTTGCTAAATAATGGGCGCTGCGCAACACAAAATAAATAGACGCAGCCACCACAACAATGGCGATGCTCGAAATAATCATTTCGTCGGGCGCGTGATGCTCTTGGTAGAAAGCAATGAGTAACGAGATGGAGCCAGGTCCAGCCAACATGGGCATAGCCAAAGGCGTTAAGGCGATATCGTTTCGGTTTTGAATTTCTACTTCTACTTTTTTATTGATCCCTTTGTTTTTGTTGAATTGTCCGTTAAGCAATGAAAAGCCCGAACTGGCAATGATGATGCCTCCAGCGATGCGTAAGGCCGTGATGGTTATGCCGAAAAAACTGAGCACATATTGGCCTACAAAAAAAGAGATGAGCAAAATCACACACACATTAATGGAAGTTTTTAACGAAACTCTAGCGCGCTCTTTTTGTGTGTAATCTTGGGTAAGTCCCACAAAAATAGGGATGGTGCCAATAGGATTCAACACAGAGAAAAGCGCAAAAAAGAGGTAGATAAATAATTCCATTGTAGGTTAAAATTAGGCATCGTTGCTGGCGCAAAGGTATAACTAAAAACATATTGGGCTAAAATAAATTGGCGCGGCAACCAATTTTGTAGTTTTGCAGCATGAAAAATAAAAAATCCTTAGTTCTGGGTGCTAGCACAAAGCCTGAACGCTATGCCTACAAAGCCATTGAAAGTTTGGTTGCCAAAGGGCATTCGGTCTTGGCCATTGGGCAACATGCCGGCGAAGTGAGTGGCATTAAAATCCAAACCAAATTGATTCCCATCAAAAACATAGATACGGTTACCCTTTACTTAAATCCGTTGCGTCAACGGGACTATTACAATTACATCATCGTGGCCAAGCCCAATCGCGTGGTATTTAATCCAGGTACTGAAAATCCGCAGTTTTATCAATTGTTGCAAAGCAATGGCATTGCGGTTGAAGTAGCCTGTACTTTGGTTTTATTGGCAACAAATCAATACTAGAATTTGGTTTGACCTGTAGCCGGTTTGCTAATTATCCACAATCCGATGAAGGTGAGCAAGCCGTTTATCAAAATGATTTCGGTGTCAAATACATAAGCGCCCACGAGCATACTGCTGTATTTGGTCAAGAAAAAACAAAGCAAAGGAGCAACCAAACACACTAGCGGAACCCATTTGTCTTTTACGGTTTTGCTTTGCCAAAATAGTCCAAATCCATACAAACCCAATAAGGGTCCATAGGTGTAGGAAGCAATTTTAAAAATGATACTCACTACTGAGGCGTCATTGATGGCATTGAAGATCAGAATCACCAAAAACAACAAGACCGAAAATCCGATGTGTACCCAATGACGGGTTTGAACCACGTTGGTTTTATGGCTGTTTTCGGCTTTGTCCATGCCCAAGAAATCCACGCAAAAGGACGTAGTTAAAGCCGTTAGGGCACTGTCAGTGGTGGCAAACGTTGCGGCGGTGAGGCCCAACAAGAAAATGATGGATGGAATGACACTCAAATGGTGAAAGGCAATTTCGGGAAACAACAAATCAGTTCGCGGATTGCCTGTGGCCAAATCGGTAGGTACGCTGATGTTGTTTTGAGCGGCATACATGTACAACAAGGCTCCCACACTCAAGAAAAATATATTAATCACAATAAAAATTCCGGTAAACGTAAACATATTTTTTTGAGCATCTTTGATATTGGCACAACTCAGGTTTTTTTGCATCAAATCTTGATCCAACCCCACCATGGCAAGGGTCACGAAAATTCCACCAATGAATTGTTTCCAGAAATAGGTTCCTTTTAGGTAATCTTCAAAGAAAAATACCTTAGAATAATTGCTGTTTTTGATGGCTTCGAATGCCTCAACGGGGCTGAAATTAAGGGTGTTGCAAATGATGAAAATCGTCAAAAATACCGAAGAGACCAAGAAAAAAGTTTGCAGCGTATCGGTAATGATGATGGTTTTGAGTCCGCCGCGGTAGGTGTAAGCAAAAATCAGGGCCAAGGAAAGCAACACGGTTACGGCAAATGGGATGGCATAATAATCAAACACATAGCGTTGCAATACAATAACCACCAAATAGAGTCGGAAGGCAGAGCCAATGGTGCGGCTCAGCAAAAAAATACTCGCAGCTGTTTTGTAACTAATTACGCCCAAGCGTTGCTCGATGTAGCTGTAAATAGAAGTCAAATTCATGCGGTAGTACAAGGGAAGCAATACCGTGGCAATGAGTATAAAACCAACCGCATTTCCCAAAATAAATTGAAAGTATTTGAATTGCAAATCGGGGTTGCCTACTTCACCAGGCACGGAGATAAACGTAACGCCGGAAAGCGCTGTGCCAATCATGCCAAAGGCTACCAAGTACCATTTTGAATTTTTATTGGCCTTAAAAAACGCCTCGTTGCTGGAATCTTTCTTGCTCATGAAATGCGAAATCAGAAACAAAACGCCAAAATAGAGGATGATAATCGTGAGAATAGTTGCTGCCGACATAAGGGTTGGTTTAGTTTGGCCAAAATACGCAATCGATGATTAACTCACAAAGATTAATTTCAGGCTAACAGCTGATTTTTCAACGTTCCAAAATTCAAATTCGCTATTTTTGCGGCATGGAATTCTCTTCAAAAATACTAGAAAGGGCCGTGCACGAGATGGCGCAGTTGCCGGGTATTGGCAAACGATCGGCCTTGCGTTTGGTCTTGCATTTGCTCAAACAACCAAAAGAACATACCCAATTTTTAACGTCGGCCTTGCAAGCGGCGCGTGAAGATGTGCAGTTTTGCAATTCCTGCCACAATATTTCTGATTTTTCTACCTGTGAAATATGCGCCAATCCCGCTCGAAATCACCAGCTCATTTGTGTGGTTGAAGACATTCGTGACGTGATGGCCATCGAAAATACGCGTCAGTTTAAAGGGATTTATCATGTGTTGGGTGGTAAGATTTCACCCATTGATGGCGTTGGTCCCGCGCAATTAAATATCACATCCTTGGTCGAAAAAGTAAAAAAGGGTGATGTGCAAGAGTTGATATTTGCCCTCAGCTCAACCATGGAAGGCGATACGACCAATTTTTACATCTACAAACAAATTCAAGAATCGGCCATTATCACCTCCACCATTGCCCGAGGAATTGCAGTGGGAGACGAACTAGAATACGCCGATGAAGTGACATTGGGACGCAGTATTATAAACCGTATTCCATTTGAAAATTCCCTCAAAAACAACTAGGCTAAAATAACCCGCCGCGCTTTTGATATTAGTGGGGAAAACCTATATTTGTGTGCTAATTTTTTTTAGAAAAATAGATGACAAAATTACGCTATTGCTACATCTGTGTGTTGGGTTTACTCCTTACTTCTTGTGTGCCAACGAAAGACTTAATTTACCTTCAAACAGCTAGTTCTTCTGATGCGTCAACTGTGTTGCAGCCTATTGCCAACAAGCCCTACCGTTTACAAGTCAATGATATTATCAGTGTCGTAATTAAAGCCAGCGACCCTAAATTGGTGGAAGTGTTTAAATCCTCTGAACAAACGGCGCAACTCAACAAAACCGAACAAAGCTTATATTTTGATGGCTATACGGTGAATGAACACGGCGCAATTCGAATGCCCGTTTTGGGAGAAGTGCCCGTATTGGGCTATACACTTGAAGAAGTACGTTTAAAAATAGAGAACCAATTGCTTGGAGAATATTTTACCAAGGAGGCCAATGTTTTTGTTTCGGTGAAGCTTGCAGGATTGCGCTATACCGTAAATGGCGAGGTGGTTCAACCGGGATTAAAAGTAGAATACAAAGAGAAACTCACTTTGTTAGAGGCACTGGCCAGCGCAGGGGACATTACCATGACAGGCAATCGAAAAGCGGTTTCGGTTTTACGTCAAATGCCGCAAGGTTCAGAAATGCACGAGATTGATTTAACAGACATCAAGGCATTGCAATCGCCCTATTTTTATGTACAACCCAATGACTACATCTATGTAAAGCCACTCAAACAAAAATCGTGGGGAACGGGTAAAACAGGTTTAGAATCCTTAAGTACAGTACTCACTTTACTCACGTTGATTACAACCACCTTTATTTTATTGAAATAAGCCAGAGATGATAGACACCAAAGACTTTTCCTTTTTCGAAAACCAAAATAGCTTTGATTTCAAAGGCTTTTTGATCAAGATTGTCAGTTACTGGAAGTGGTTTCTAATTAGTTTAGCCATTACGTTTTCGATTGCCTATCAGGTGAATATTCGAAAGCAAAAAATATATGCACTGCAAACGTCTATCGCGATCAAAGAAGAAAACAATCCATTCTTTACCTCCAATACCAGTTTGGTTTTTAATTGGGGTGGATCATCTGATCAAGTGCAAAACATATCAAATACCTTAAAATCAAGATCACACAACGAATTGGTTGTAGACGAACTGCAGTTTTATGTGGATTACTTGCAAAAAGGGGATTACAACTACAAAGACGTGTACGGCGATGTGCCATTTGCGCTCACCATTGACAAATCAAAAGGTCAATTGCTCCATAGTTTAATTGAGATTACATTTGTTTCAGCTTCAACCTATGAGCTGCGCATTCCATTTGAAAACGCGACTGCTCCACTCATGTATTATGGAAATCACAACAAAGGCAATGCAGCAGTAGTTCCAGGCGAGTTCAAAAAACAATACCAACTGGGAGAACAGGTTCAACTCCCGTTTTTAAATTGGAAGTTGGAATCGGTGTCTCAAGGCGAGCAATTAAAGGGAAAAACCTATTTTGTTCGGTTTAACAATTTTGATGAGGTGGTCCAAAAAGGCCAAAACATTAGTGTAGAAATTGATCCAAAGGCAGCCTCTATCTTGGTGCTTTCTATGCAAGGGCCCAATAAAAATAGAATTGTAAATTATTTAAATACTACTGTTCATACGCTCATCAAGACCCAATTGGATCGCAAAAACCAATTTGCTACCAATACCATCGAATTCATTGACAGCACGCTTGTTTCAATGGGCAACCAACTCAAAGAAACGGGTGATGAATTGACTACGTTTAACAAACGCAACAACATTGTTGAAATTGAAAAAGGCGGCGAAAACATTGCCAGTCAACTGCTAGAATACGATGTAACACGCGATCAAATCAACCGCAAAATCGCCTACTGCAACAGTTTGAAATCGTATTTACGCAATAGCGTGGATTACTCCAAACTTCCTGCGCCTACAGTTGCTGGAATAGATGATCCCAACATTGTGAGCAATGTGGCAAAATTAATTGGGCTTTCGGCACAGCGTTCCCAGTTGGCCTATTCGGTAAAAAGCGAAAAAATATTCCAAGAATTTGACAGTCAAATGGAGGCCGTCAAAAAGGTGTTACTTGAAAATGTCAGCTCCATCGGCAGTGCGTTTCAGTATGATTTGGTGTTGGTGAACAGTAAAATTCAAAAGATAGAAAACGACATCAAACAACTGCCGGAAGACAAACAAGAGTACCTTAAAATTTCACGTAAATACGACTTAAGCGATAATATTTACAACACCTTTTTGCAAAAGCGCAGTGAGGCCGAGATTGTAAAAGCGGCCAATTTATCGGATATTCATTTTATCGATTCGGCCAAAGATACCGGCGGCGGACTCATCGGGCCGAATACCAGTGTGAATTACGTGATTGCCTTTTTTATGGGGATTTTAATTCCCTTGTTGATTGTTTTTGGCATCTTCTTTATGGAAAACGCCATTTTAAACACCGAGGACATCACGAGTTTAACTTCCATTCCAATCATTGGGGTTATTGGTGTGAAACAATCGCAATCCAATTTGGCGGTTTTTGAACGACCCAAATCTGCCCTGTCTGAATCGTTTAGAGCCATTCGATCGTCCTTGCAGTTTTTGTATAAAAAACACGAGATCGAAGGAACGAAAACCATCATGCTCACTTCCTCGATCAGTGGAGAAGGCAAGACCTTTTGTTCATTGAATATCGCGACGGTTTTTGCCCTAAGCGAGAAAAGAACAGTCATTGTGGGACTGGATTTGCGTAAGCCCAAAATTTTTGATGATTTCAATACTACCAACGAAATAGGTGTGGTAAATTACTTAATTGGTCAAAAAAACATGGATGAGGTGATCCAAAAAACACAAATACCTTATTTGGATGTAATCACCTCTGGACCCATTCCGCCAAATCCTTCGGAATTGATTATTGGCGATACCATGAAAAAATTCATGGAAGAATTAAAGTCGCGTTATGACTACATTATTTTGGATACTCCGCCGGTAGGTTTGGTGTCAGATGCTTTAGAACTCGACGAATATGTGGATGTGAGTTTGTATATCATGCGCCAAAATTACACCAAGAAAGACATGGTGACCATGCTCAACAACCGTCACAAAAGAGGGGAGTTGACCAACATCAGTATTGTGCTCAACGGCTATCAAAATAAGGCCAAGTATGGAACGGGCTACGGGTATGGCTACGGGTATGGCTATGGCTACGGCAATTACTCGAACGGCTATCACGAAGCAGAAAAATCGGAATCTTTTTTAAAGTCCATTTGGAGCAAATTGAAATCTTAAGATGCAAACAAAAATTCTCATTACGGGAGGTGCCGGATTCATTGGATCTAATTTGTGTGAATACTTTTTATCGCAACAGTTCCAGGTGGTGTGCTTGGATAATTTTGCCACGGGTCACCGACATAACCTAACTTCTTGTTTGCAAGATCCCAACTTTACCTTAATCGAAGGCGATATTCGCAACCTGTCCGATTGCCAATTGGCGGTTAAAGAGGTAGATTATGTGTTACATCAAGCGGCATTGGGCTCAGTACCCCGATCAATCCATGATCCCATAACCAGTAACGAAGTAAATGTGTCTGGGTTTCTAAATATGTTAGTGGCTGCGCGTGACGAAAAGGTAAAACGCTTTGTGTATGCAGCCAGTTCGTCTACCTATGGAGATTCGGCCAGTTTGCCCAAAGTTGAGGACGTCATCGGTAAGCCTTTGTCGCCTTATGCCATCACTAAATATGTGAATGAATTGTACGCTGATATTTTTAGTAAAACCTATGGTCTTGAAACCATTGGTTTGCGTTACTTTAACGTGTTTGGCCGTAAACAAGATCCCAACGGGGCCTATGCAGCGGTAATTCCCAAATTTGTAATGCAGTTCATGAAGTACGAAAGCCCAATCATTAATGGCGACGGTATGTATTCCCGTGATTTTACTTACATTGATAATGTGATTCAGATGAATCATCTTGCGATCAATACGCAAAATCCAGCAGCCATCAATACGGTATACAATACGGCTTTTGGTGACCGAACCACCTTGAATGAATTGGTACATTATTTAAAAGAATACCTAACCGAATGGGATCCCAAAATCGCGGATGTTGCGGTGGTCTATGGACCTAACCGTAATGGTGATATTCCGCATTCCTTGGCCAGTATTGATAAAGCCAAGAATTTACTGGGCTATAATCCCCAGTTTTCCATTACAACCGGACTAAAAGAAGCCGTTGCCTGGTATTGGCAACATTTGAAATAAATTAAAACAGAAGCACGAATTATGAAGATTACTAAAATTTGTTGTATCGGCGCGGGTTATGTAGGAGGACCTACCATGGCCGTCATTGCCCAAAAATGTCCCCACATTCAAGTAACCGTGGTCGATTTAAACGAAAGCCGTATTGCCCAATGGAATCATGAAGATGTAACGCAAATACCCATTTATGAACCAGGTTTAAGTGAGGTGGTTGCCGAAGCCCGTGGAAGAAATTTATTTTTCTCTACCCAAGTGGATCAAGCTATTGACGATGCCGAATTGATTTTTATTTCGGTGAATACACCCACCAAAACCTATGGTGCCGGAAAAGGGATGGCCGCCGATTTGAAATACATCGAATTGTGTGCCCGTCAAATTGCTCGTGTTTCGACCACCAATAAAATCGTAGTTGAAAAATCGACCTTGCCTGTGCGTACAGCAGGTGCGATTAAAAGCATATTAGAAAATACGGGGAACGGTGTTCAATTTCAAATTTTATCCAATCCCGAATTTTTAGCCGAAGGAACCGCTGTCGAAGATTTATTCCAACCCGATCGTGTGCTCATCGGAGGTGATCCAACACCAGAAGGACAACAAGCCATCGAGGCCTTGGCTTCAGTATATATGCATTGGGTACAGCCCGATCGCATCATTCGTTCCAATGTTTGGTCGTCGGAGTTATCCAAATTAACGGCCAATGCTTTTTTGGCACAACGCGTATCTTCTATCAATGCCATCTCTGAATTGTGCGAAAAAACAGGGGCCAATGTCAACGAAGTGGCTAAAGCCATTGGTATGGACAGCCGCATCGGACCCAAGTTTTTGAAATCCTCGGTTGGGTTTGGTGGATCGTGTTTCCAAAAAGACATTTTAAATTTGGTCTACATTGCCAAATCCTATGGTTTGCATGAAGTAGCCGATTATTGGGAGCAAGTAATTATCATGAACGACCACCAAAAACGTCGTTTTTCGAATTCGATTGTGCGCACCTTGTACAATACCGTTGCCGACAAAAAAATCGCGTTCTTGGGTTGGGCTTTCAAAAAAGACACCAACGACACCCGCGAATCAGCGGCGATTTATGTGGCCGATGATTTGATACACGAACAAGCCAAAATTGCGGTCTATGACCCAAAAGTTGAGGAGGCACAAGTATTGGCCGATTTGAATTACTTGGAAACCCGTTCGGCAGCTCAAAACGAAAAATATACCAAGGTATACAAGGATGCCTATGATGCCTGTAAGGGTGCCCATGCCATTGCCGTATTGACCGAATGGGATGAATTCAAGAGTTACGATTGGCACCAGATTTACAATTCGATGCTGAAGCCGGCTTTTGTGTTTGACGGTAGAAATTTATTAGACAAAAATGCACTAGAAAAAATTGGCTTTGTATACCAGGCCATTGGTTCGTAAATAACAAAATGATGAATACAAAAATTGCAGTAATTGGTTTAGGCTATGTGGGATTGCCCCTGGCGCGTTTGTTTGCGACCAAATTTCCTGTAGTGGGATTTGACATCAATACTACGCGTATTGCCGAACTCAACCAAGGAGAAGATAAAACTCTAGAAGTAGCTGCTGCTGAATTGAAAGCGGTGTTAGTAGATCGTCCAAGTGAAACTATTGGCTTATTTTGCAGCAATCAGTTGCAAGACATCGAACACTGCAATGTGTATATCATCACAGTCCCAACGCCTGTAGACAAAAACAACCGTCCCGATTTGACGCCCTTGTATAAATCAAGCGAAACCGTGGCCAAAGTATTGCGCAAAGGCGACATTGTGATTTACGAATCTACGGTATATCCGGGTGTAACCGAAGAAGAATGTGTGCCGGTCTTGGAAAAAATTAGCGGACTGAAATTCAATGTTGATTTCTTTGCGGGCTATTCACCCGAGCGCATCAATCCGGGAGACAAAGAACATACCGTCGATAAAATTCTCAAAGTAACTTCGGGTTCCACGCCCGAAATCGGAAAACGAGTAGACGATTTATACAAAACCGTGATCACTGCCGGTACGCATTTGGCACCTACCATCAAGGTGGCCGAAGCTGCCAAAGTGATCGAAAATTCCCAACGCGACATCAACATTGCCTTTGTTAATGAGTTGGCCAAAATATTCAATGTATTGGGCATCAATACCCAAGATGTATTGGCCGCGGCAGCTACCAAATGGAATTTCTTGCCTTTTAAACCAGGTTTAGTGGGCGGACATTGCATCGGCGTTGATCCGTATTATTTAGCCCAAAAAGCTCAAGAAGTGGGCTATCATCCTGAGATCATATTGGCCGGCCGTCGACTCAACGACAGCATGGGCGAATACGTGGCCTCGCAGGTGGTGAAATTGATGATCAAAAAAGGAGTGAGTATTAACGGATCTTCGGTCTTGTTGTTGGGTATCACCTTTAAAGAAAATTGCCCAGATGTGCGCAATACCAAAATTGTGGATGTGATTCAGGCCTTGCAAGAGTATGGCATTCAAGTAACCATTTACGATCCTTGGGCCAGTCCAGCCGAGGTGGCACACGAATACAACTTAGTCACTACCCAAACGTTACCAACCGAACAATTTGACGCGGTGGTATTGGGCGTGGCACACCAGCAATTTTTGGGATTGGATTATGCCAAATTCAAAAAACCACACAGCATTGTGTATGATGTAAAAGGAATATTAGGCGATGTAGCCGATGGAAAATTATAAGCAGATGAAAAAGATATTAATCACCGGAGGAGCTGGATTTATTGGGTCGCACGTGGTGCGCAGATTTGTAACCAAATACCCCAATTACCAGATATACAATTTAGATGCCTTGACCTATGCAGGCAACCTCGAAAATATTGCCGATATTCAAGACGCTCCCAATTATACCTTTGTGAAGGGCGATATCGTCGATGCCGATTTTATCGATCAGTTGTTTACAACTCATCAATTTGACGGCGTCTTGCATTTGGCGGCCGAATCGCATGTCGATCGTTCGATTACCGATCCGTTGGCTTTTGTAAAAACCAATGTAATTGGCACCATGAATTTGCTCAATGCAGCCAAAAGAATATGGGCCAACGATTTTAGCAATAAACGATTTTACCACATCAGTACCGATGAGGTCTATGGTTCGTTGGGAGCTGAAGGTTTATTTACCGAAACTACTGCCTACGATCCAAATTCACCGTATTCGGCCTCCAAAGCGAGTTCGGATCATTTTGTGCGTGCCTATGGCGAGACGTATGGCTTGCCTTATGTGATTACCAATTGTTCCAACAACTACGGACCCAATCACTTCCCCGAAAAATTAATTCCGTTGTTTATCAATAATATCATCGAGAAAAAACCATTGCCCGTTTATGGCGATGGCAAATATACCCGCGATTGGTTGTTTGTAGAAGACCATGCGGTAGCCATTGATTTGGTATTTCACGAAGGAAAAAATCACGACACCTATAACATTGGCGGATTCAACGAATGGCAAAACATCGATTTGGTGAAATTGTTGTGCGAGCTAATGGACCAAAAATTAGGACGCACCGCTGGCGAATCGGCCGAGTTGATTACCTATGTAAAAGACCGTCCCGGACACGATTTGCGTTATGCGATTGATGCCTCCAAAATCAACACCGAATTGGGATGGAAACCCTCGGTGACATTTGAACAAGGTTTGGCTCGCACCATTGATTGGTATTTGGCCAACGAAGCCTGGTTGAAAAATGTAACCTCGGGCGCCTACCAAAACTACTACGCCAGTCAGTACGCGTAGTGTAAACCAAAAAAGGGTATGAGCCAACTCAAAAAAGGAGCCTTACTTTCTTATCTTTCCATTTTCTTGACCAATGGAATTGGCTTGTTGCTTACGCCCTACATCATTCACAAATTAGGTGATTCTGAGTACGGATTATATACCTTAATTGGGTCTTTAATTGCCTACATTGGGGTGTTGGATTTTGGACTCAATAACACCATTATCCGTTTTGTTGCCAAATACCGCGCCCAAAATGACAAAACCGGCGAAGAAAATTTCCTAGCGACGTCCTTGCTCATTTATGCCGCGATTTCTGCCCTAATTGTTGTGGCAGGCATTGCACTTTATTTTAATCTCGACACCTTATTTCCCAAATTAACCCCAGTCGAAATGAGCAAAGCCAAGCTCATGTTTGCCATCTTGATTTTTAATTTGGCTTTCGAGTTGCCTGGTGGCGCTTTTGCTGCGATTTGCTCGGCCTACGAACAATTTGTGTTTCCTCGCGCACTTAAAATATCGGAGTATGTATTGCGTTCGGTGATGGTAGTTGCGCTCTTGTGGAAAGGCGGAGACGCTTTGTCGATTGTGGTATTGGATACCATTCTCAATTTGCTCGTAATTGTAATCAGTGCCTATTATGTGTTTCGAAAATTGCGGGTAAAAATAAAGTTACACGTATTTGAATTTCCCTTGGTTAAAACGATATTTTCTTATTCAGTTTGGATATTTGTCTATGCAATAGTTGGTCAGTTTCAATGGCGATTTGGTCAAGTGGTGCTGGGCATGCTTTCGGGCACTACGGCAGTCGCAATTTATGGGGTAGGTATCATGTTGGGCACCTATTACGGTGCGTTTTCGGCCGCCATTTCGAGTGTGTTTTTGCCACGCGCCACCAAAATGACTGTTCACGATGCATCGCCAGCCGAACTCACTTCCATGATGATCAAAATCGGCCGTTTTTCGCTGCTCATTTTGTTGCTGATCTTGGGCGGATTTTTCTTGTTTGGACAGCAATTTGTGTTCTTGTGGGTAGGCAAAACCTACAGCGATTCCTGGATTATTGCGTTTACCATTATGGTTTCGTATACGGTGCCTTTGGTGCAAACCTTTGCCAATTCAATATTGGAAGCCACCAATCGGTTTTATTTTAAGTCACTCACCTACATTTTCTTTGTGGTTTTGGGTACTGGGTTTGGCGCCTATTTGGTTCCCGCCTATGGCAGTTTGGGCTTGTTATTTGGCTCCACTTTGGGATGGATCATCAGCCAAGTGGTCATGAATGTATATTTTGAACGTGTACTCAAGCTCGAATTGGGTCGATTTTTTAAAGAAGTGAGCACAGGAATCGTGCCCGCCTTTTTGTTCTTGTTGTTTTTGGGCTATTGGCTCAACTTTTTGCCTGGGGCAAATTGGTTCAATTTGGTGCTTAAAATAGTTTTGTTTGTGTTGCTATTTGTAGCAATCATGTATAAGTTTGGACTAAATGGGTTTGAAAGACAAACCGTATTGGAGTTCCTCCCGTTTTACAAGAAAAAAAAATCGATCACGCCGGTCGACTAAAATAAATACTATATTCGTTTCTGTATTTTGATCAATTGATATTTACGCAGTCTATATGCTATTCAATTCGCTGTCTTTTGCGCTATTTCTTCCTCTAGTTTTCTTGCTATATTGGTTTGTATGCAACAAAACCTTCCGCCTGCAAAACGGCTTGTTATTGGTGGCGAGTTATTTTTTTTATGGCTGTTGGGATGTGCGTTTTTTGGGATTGCTCGCTTTTTCAACTTTTTTGGATTATTATTCGGGCTTGCAAATTTACCAGGCTAAAAGTGCCGGCTTGAAGAAATTCTGGTTTTGGACCAGCCTCGGGCTCAATCTTGGGTTTTTAGGATTTTTTAAATACTACAATTTTTTTGTGGATTCGTTTGCATCAGGAATCGCTTCATTAGGATATCACCTAGACACTTGGACCTTACAAGTCATCTTGCCTGTAGGTATTTCCTTTTATACCTTTCACGGACTTTCGTATGTGATAGACGTATACAAAGACCGCATCGTTCCCGAGAAAAACCCCGTAGATTATGCCGTATTTGTAAGTTTCTTTCCCTTATTGGTGGCTGGGCCTATCGAACGCGCTACGCATTTGTTGCCGCAACTCAAGAAAGAACGAAAGTTCAACTACCCCCAAGCGGTCGATGGGTTGCGTCAAATTTTGTGGGGCTTATGCAAAAAAATCATCATTGCCGACAGTTGCGCCCACTACGCCAATCTCATTTTTGATCACAGCGACACCTACAGCGGAAGTACACTTATAGTAGGCGCAGTCTTATTTGCCTTCCAGATTTACGGCGATTTTTCGGGCTACTCTGATATTGCTTTGGGCACCGCCCGTTTGTTTGGCATCGAATTGTTGCAAAATTTTAAATTCCCTTATTTCTCGCGCGACATTGCCGAGTTTTGGCGCCGTTGGCACATTTCGCTTTCATCTTGGTTTAAAGATTATTTGTACATCCCTTTAGGCGGAAGTCAAGGCGGAACTGGGTTGCGCATCCGAAACACACTCATCATTTTTATCGTCAGCGGATTTTGGCACGGAGCCAATTGGACTTTTATCATTTGGGGCGCCTTGAATGCTTTGTATATTTTACCGTCTATCATTTTCAAAACCAACCGAACCCATTTGGCTATTGTAGCCCAAGGGCGCGTTTTTCCAACCCTGAAAGAAACCATGCAAGTCTTGCTCACCTTTGGTTTGACTGTTTTTGCTTGGATCTTTTTCAGGGCCAAATCGGTTTCACACGCGTTTGATTACATCGCCACCATTTGTTCCAAATCGGTGTGGAGCATACCCGAAGTAAAGCCACCGTTAGTGTTTGTGGTATTATTCGTGTTTGTAATGATCGAGTGGAAGGGAAGAACAGCCAATTATGCCTTGGAGAAACTGGCCTTTTCTAAGCCCAGATGGGTGCGCTGGGCATTGTATTTGGTATTAATTGGGTGTTTGTTTCAGTTTTCGGGTGAGGAGCAAACCTTTATTTATTTCCAGTTTTAATGAAAAAATTTCTCACACAATTGCTTTGTTTTGGCTTGCTGGCAATCGATCGCTGCTTGATTGTGCTCAGAAATTATGTGCCCCAGCTCGAAGTTGATCAACGCTTGGAGCAAGTACTTCAAAAAAAGTTGAAAGCCGATGTGTTTGTATTTGGATCTTCTCGTGGCGCCAGAGATGTGATTGCTTCCCAATTGGGCGATTCGTTGCGTCAAAATGTATATAATCTTTCTTATCCGGGTGGCGATATTGAATTTCAATATTTTGTGTTGCAACAGGTCTTGA
>Ga0315908_10000896_pt1 | contig 22809 bp, 15 predicted proteins | sample LakEriMetagenome_12_FD_203520 | JGI IMG/M metagenome (GOLD analysis project Ga0315908, IMG submission 203520) | Freshwater fungal communities from buoy surface, Lake Erie, Ohio, United States - Buoy 4 MA124 | ecosystem: Environmental > Aquatic > Freshwater > Lake > Lake biofilm | place: USA...
TAGTCCTATCTTGGTTTTTTTCCTTGTAACTTATTTCCTTTATTTTATTAATTCCGTCTCCCTTTATCTTCATAATCACTTTACCTTTCGTTATATCATAATTATAAATCTGGTTCTTCTCTTCTTCATCTACTAATAGGAATTTAGTATCGTTATCAAATAGCATAATTGATTTAGTTTAAATTTGTTCATCTTAATCTTAAATAGTTGGTAAGTTTATTATATGTTTTAACTGATCATCATCATTTTAATATACTTGAATTATATTTCCATTTTTTCCAAATGTTCTATTGTACATACTAGCATATTAAATTTGCTATAGTCCACTCTTCAACTACTAGCCATTATTTATTTAAACTTATTATTACATTTCAAATTCATCTTCATTCTCTTCATTATATCCAATTTTATTATTTTAATACTCTTATATAACTTACATTTGATAATCTTAATCCATTTATTATTTTAAGTAATCTTTTTCTTCCTAAAGGTTATTCACCAATGTTTCTAGTTTTAGTTCTGTTTAACTTTCAAATTGACATTACAATATTTTACTCTTTACATCACTTATTATTTCTTTGTCAAATGTAATCATAAATAATCTATTTTTATTTAAAAACTTTATCTTATTATCAATATAGTCAATATTAAATTTAAACTCATTATTTATATCTTATTAAATTAAGTTTTTTCTATTGACATCTACTACTTTGCTTTTAAAAATGTATTCTGCCTTCTGCTTAATAATAAATACCACATTTTTATTGATTAATTAATTCTTTTGATCGATCATTTCTTCTAAATAACCAGTGTAGGCTAATAATGTATTTTATTTCTAAATCATTTCTGTCATTAGTTACTATATTAAAATATAATCATCATCAAATCTATCTTATATTTTACCAAGCAAATTATTCTACACTTAATTATATTAATTTATTATTTAATTGTTGTTGCTGTTTTAAATTGTATCTATTTATTTGACCTATTCGATTTTATCAAAATCGAGGTCTTTGCAATATTATTAAATGATACCACTATTAAGTTTTTCATCATAATAAGTTTGATATTTAGTCTCATAAATAAGAGCACATGTAAACTATTAAAAAATTTGACTATCATACCCTTCATTGAACTACAATTATAGCCAACTTTTTTCAAATTTCCATTGAAATCCTATTATGTCATATCCATTTATAATATTGTAGTATTTGTATAATACTGTATCAGAATTAATAGGCAAATAATATTCTTCTTCTTGATTTTATTCATCATCACTTCTATTCTTGTTCTCCACATATATCAAGTATTTAAAGTCTTAATTTTTTGCCTTTTTATATTGCACATTACAATCTTCAAATCTTATATTATTATTGTTATTATTTTTAAATATTTATATTTAAAATTATTAATATTATTATTATTATCAATTACATCATCTATTTTTTGTTTCCTTCCATTTCAAAAAATGAAGCGTTTCCACAAAAATTTTCATAAATTTAGAAATTGGGATCAGAAATTATTTCTTCTTTTTTCTATTACATATTATTATTGCCCCAAAGGATATTTTTAACAAAATTCATTCAAATCAAAATAAATTTATTAATTATCTACTAATATATTGATATATTTTCTGATATAATATAATATTAGAAATATAGATAATTGAAAATAATAATAAATAATATATCTAGATTTTCTGATAAAATATAATAAATGATTAAAAATATAAATTATTCAAACCAATACAATTCCTAAATCTTTACTGTCCAACATTCTTCCCATTTAATAATTATACATGTAATAATGTAAATAACCATCTCCAGCTGAGAATGATAATTCATTTATAAATTATTTATTTTCCATGATGTCTAAAGCATTAAATACATCAAAATTTTCCTTCTTGGCCAAAATTAAAGCTTCGTAAATTAACTGTTTCAAACTAAGAGTATTAGCAACATGATAATAAGAGTAAGCAGCCTAAATAATATTATATGAAATTAATAATATATTAGTATGATATTATTATTTAAAATTATAATAAAATGATATGATAATATAATATAAATAACATTGATATGAGTGTATTTAGGATTCTAGAGAACAGAACTAGGTAGGTTATAAAAGCTAACAAAATCGGTAACAGATTTATTATTTTCAACAACATAAGAGTAAATAACTTATTCCCTAGGCAATAGAAAATGCTTAACATCCTCTTCAGTAAACTTTAAATAAACCCTAGAATTATTTTCTAAATATTAATTAAGCAACTTACAAACCTAACTAATATCTTTATTCTTCATAATTCTAATATTAGTTATAGTAGATTCTTCTGGCAATTTATATAGCTTAATGACTCTACTGATGGTTTAGTTGCGACCGAGACAACTAAATTTACATTCAATGAGTTTCTTGGGATTTAATGATCTATGCCAATATTAAGCCACTGCATAAGGAGAAGGTATCAATACACCTGCTGTGTAGATTGCTTGCCATTAGTCTCGGAGGTTTACTCGTCTTGTTATTTCTTTTATTAGAACAGGTGCAAGACGGTGTTGGCGGATCTTCTTATGAACACATAGGAAGTTCACTTCTGCCATCTTTATCTTATGAACATTTTATTATTACTATTATTACTATTATTACTATTATTACTATTATTACTATTATTTAATATTAATGTGGACAGGAATAGCAGAAATGAATGCAACTAACTTTCGATTAGCCTTAACTCTAATTCCCATGATCCAATCTTTAAATTATCCTGGTACAAGTAATGCCCATCTGAGGAATTCCTTAGAATAATCAAATCTAAACATATTATCATCATCCTCGACATAGTTTTCAAATAAAAGAGTGTAAACTTACTGAATTTAATTTTAATCCTCTAAATCTATATCACACCATTCAAATGCGGCTGGTAACAAATATGGCTCAACCTTTACATCTGAAACTTTCTTTATTTCCAAAGGACCTTCAACTTGTTTATGTGCTTCTAATAAGTAGTCTTTTAGTTTTGGAACTGGTTGGCTATCCCAGAAATCTCTCTTTTTGTTAAGCTCGTCATTTATCTTTTGAGGATCATTTGTCTTAAAAAGAGACATTATTTATCTTTATTACTCTAAAGGAAGTTCACTTAACAATCTAAAATATTTTTTATTTTATTCTCATTTTATTTATATATTCTGTTCTCATTTTTATTTTATATTATATATTTTATTTTATTTTATTATTTTTTTATTATTACGTCACTGTTTCTAATTTTCTTCTTACTTCTTCTACTTATTCCTTTGTTACTTCTTATTTTTTTTCTTCTTTTTATAAATTCTCTTATTTTTCCATATTATTTATAAATCTTTATTTTAGTTTTAATTATAATATTAATTATTAATAAAATATTATATATTTTAATACAATATGAAAATAATTATTAAATACAATCTATTATTTTACCTATTTTTTTATTAATTTCTTTACAATAAATGCTAGTTTTAAGTAAAAGTAAATAATAAAGATTTTTATAATAAAATTAAAATAAAATTAACAGCAAATTAATAATATTAATGGTCATTAGTAAATAATGATACTTTTATTTTAAATTTAACATAAAAAAAATTAAATATAGATTACTAATATTAAATTAATTTCATTAATGATACAAATAAAATAAGGGAAATTAATATAGATTTTTATTTAAATAGAAGCATTATGTAACAATAAGCTGTATTTTCATTTAAGTATAAATTTGGATTCAAATATAAAACTATAAAATAGGAAATATAATTACCAAAATATATAAAAAAATCAGATATATTTTAAAAAAACCATACAATAATTATAAATATAATTAAATATGGCATAATAACTTTTCTAATAATATTAATAGTCATAAATATTTTATTTGTTGATAATTTAGAAGGATTATTTTACTTTTTATAAAGCTACTAAATATTAAATCTGTTAAAATATGAATAACCTTATTCTTCGTTTTAAAATAATGAAATATTAAACTCATTAAATATTTTAAATATTTTTTTGGACTTAGATACAAACTATAAATATATAAAGCTAAATAATAATACTCCATTAAATTCATATGTGAATGAAAAATTAATTGAAGTTAAGCTATTTTCAAATTTATAATTCTTAATATATTTTATAATTATTTATGGACTTATTACAGCTTTTATATTTGTTTTACTTAGAAATTTCCTTTTAATTTATAGGGCCACTAAGATACTTATTAGAATCGTCTTTATTCCTATTCTTATGGTAGTAATGGGATAAATTAATTAAAAATATTCAAATGATAATCTTAGTATTTTCATAATAAATAAATTTGCTGCTTAATTATTTTTGATAATTTTTATGATTTTTAGTTTTTTTTTTATTATTGAAGTTTTTTCAAATATTAATTACAAAATTGATAAATTAGAAATATCAATATTTAACAAAAATCAATTAGTTTTTTAAGGAATTAAAAATCATGGAATTTTGAGGCCTTTATTTTCTATTTTTTTTATTTTGAGCTTAACTTTATTAATATTATAAATTTAAACATAAGTAGTAGATAAAAAGACATGTTATATTTATGTATAAATTCTTTCTATTATTATTTTGGGTAATTAAATATATAATCATATTAAATTTTATATAATAATCAATTTAAATATTCTTTAATTTATATAAGTTGCAAAATAACCTTTCCAAGACTAATTTATTAATAAATCTTTGATGATTTTACAAATAATATAAGTGACTTAATTTCTTATTATATAAATTTCAATCATAATCAATATGTTTTTTTGCTTGATAAATAGTTTTGATGACAATTATGATGATAATATAAATTATGATGAAAGAATAGACAATGCTTTTTATTATTTAAGTTTAGTCTTTATATTTTTAGATTTTATGTTTTTCCTAATTTTTACAGTTTTAAAATATAAATAAATAATTCAAAATTTCAATATATATTATTAGAAATTGAAAAAGCCTAATTTGAAATAAGATTGATTTATTAATTGAATATAATATAATAAATAAAATATGTATTTATAATCATTCAAAAAGATAATTATGAAGATACTAGTTGTTGATTTTATTTTATATGTTGATTTGTTATTGTTAATAAATATGTAACATTTTGAGCTTCTTTTCAATGAGAAATAGTCCTATAAAGACAAAAATACAAGCGAATCCTTAAATAAGACAACTAATAATGACATAAATATAAAACTAAATTGTTTCTCTACATTCTGAATTAATAAGTGTGGCAGAAACATTTAAAATATAATCATTTCTACAATAATAAATAAGATTAGAAATCTATTCTTCAAGAAACTACATTTATTCACAAAGAATTTTTAACTAATTATCATAGTTAAAATGAAGCTAATTTATGCAATTGGAATGAATTTAATAAGGACTGAGATTATCTTTCAATTCTAGAGGATAATACTATTCAATACGGACTGAATAGAAATTCATTAGGGTAACATAAACATTTCTAAACTCAAGTGACATAATAACAGATTAATTAAAATAATCAGTGGAGAAATATGGAATGGTGTTATTATTAAGTGAGCTGTTGGTGGCATTGAAAATTTCAGTAGAAGACTGATTTACAATTGTCTTGTAGCCTTTGCATAGATCACAATTCTTTATTAGAGTGGAATTAGTTTCTGCAGCTAAGTTGAATGTGACATTTATGAATACTAAACACAGCATGCATAATACAATAGTCATTACTTCATCTAGATTGTAATATGATACTAATGTCATCAGGAAGAAGAATATGAATAGAATTACATTCTTGGATTGATTATCAAGAATCTTCAATTCTTCTTAAGAGAACAAATTTTTGTAATTATTTATCTTGTTGTATTAAGATATTATGTATTATTTTATATTTCCTAAATCTTTTATGTTTATCTTATACATCGTATTTTATTGGTACGGTACGTATATTTATGCATTAGAGATTCTCTCACTAACCTATTAAAAATATCACCGAATATAATAAGAAAAATTCATTAAAATATATTGTGATATAAATAATGAATATAAAATATTATATACCTTTTCTGCATCGACTAGCCTGGAGAGATAGAAGTCAGAGTTGATGGTATTTGAAGATAGTTATTTATTTTAGCAAATACTTCTTATGTAAAAAATAGAAAATAGTCCACTAATTATGAATATAAAAGTAGCCAAACAAACAATATGCAATGGTTTGATTTATTCGATAAGTCTAAAGTAGAAATTATCATTGGTGGAACTTTCATATTCTGATTGGAATCCCAGTCTATTTATGTAATAAATAAATCCTAACATAAAAACCATTCCTCCAATAGAGTAGAATATCAGAGACACACTATAAACACCTTGTAAATAAAGAATGCTATTATTATTCATTTCTTCACTAGTTAGTACTTTGAAGTTTAAACTAAAACGATAGAAGTAGTCAGCCAAGTTTATTTAGTTTTCGATTTCTTCTAAAAATTCCAAATCTTTCTGTTTTATCTATCTTGATTAGTTATTACTAGCATTCTTATAAATACTCCAAAATAAAGTATCCATAAATTACTTCTAATCATCTATTTAAGTCTTATATTATACATCTGTAACTTTTGTATAAGTGTTATTTATCATCAATAATATTTTATTTATTTCACCAGTTAAATTTATATTTTTATTAAAAATTTGTTTTAATTGATTATTTTATGATGTATAATCTTATTTTTTTATTAACTTCACATATAAAATTTCAAGCCTTTTTTTTTATTCCTATAGGCTTTCAAATTAACTTTCTGATAAATTGAGTATATTTACTAGAATAAATACAAGAATTATTAATTTCTTCATAAATATTATTATTTTATAAAAATATTTTTATAAATTAGTAATACTATGGATATGAATTTTGAAAAGAGAGAAGTTATAAAAGGTCCAGATTTCAACAAAATATAAAAAATAGAAGAAATATTTGGATTTTATAAATCATTAGGAATATAATCAACAAATGTTTAATGAAGTATAGAAGAGATAAATAAAATGATAAAATGGAGAGAAGATAAAAAATGCAATATATTTTTAGGATACACAAGTAACATGATAAGTTGCGGAGTAAGAGAAATAATAAAGTATTTATGTGAACATAAGATGGTGGATTGCATAGTAACAACAACAGGAGGGATAGAAGAGGATATTATAAAATGCATGGCGGATTTTTATGTGGGAACTTTCAATAATAATGACTAAGAGTTAAGGTCTTAACAATTAATGAGGATTGGCAATATGGTATTGAAGAATGAAAATTATTAAAAACTGGAAGACTGGTTCATACCATTATTAGAGGAATTGTTTAACAAATAGCAGAAAGAAAAAGAAATTTACAGTCCAAGTAAAATCATAAAAGAAATGGGAATGAAGATAAATAATAAAGACAGTGTGTATTATTGGTGTTATGTTAATAATATTGATGTGTTTTGTCCGGCTTTTACAGATGGAGCTATTGGAGATATGTTGTACATGTTTTCATTTAGAAGGAAGGGATTTGTTGTAGATTTGATGTAAGATTATGTCAAGCTCACTCAAATGGTCAAGGATAGTTAGAGTAATGCAGCTATTATTCTAGGTTCTGGATTGGTCCGTAATCATATTATAAATGTTAATCATATTGTAAGAGGAGGGCTTGATGCTGCTGTTTTTATTAATACTGACATTCATCATAATTCTCATAAATATTATTTGTATAATAACTCATAACCAACTTTTAATCACCTATAGTATGTTCATCTTTTTAGTGAAGTAACTATTATTTTTCCTATTATTGTTGCTTTCACTTTTTTTTCTTATATTCAGTCTAATTTAAAATAGTGATTTTATTTATTAATTATTATATTTATATAATATACATTATAAATTCATTTTCATTTTTATTATAAATCTTCTATTTTCTTTTCTTATTCATAATTCTATTTAAATTATATCAGGTCAAATTTATAATCCTGAAATCTATTATAGTTGTCTATTCCTATTTTTTATTTTATTTATTCAAATTTATATGATAGATCTTTTTTTATCTATTATTAAATATATTAATTACTTATTAATAATTAATGTGATGAAGAGAGTAAATATTTTCTTTATTCACATTTTTTTCATTTATGGCTTAATTATTTAGTATTCAATTTTAAATATTTTAATATAACATCTATTAATAATTATAATATTTATTATTTAAATATATTATTATTTTTATTAATTACAAAACAAGATAAGCTAATTTATTTTGCTTTTACAAATTTTCTAATATTTTCTTCATTTTCATTTAAAATTTAATTCAATTAAAAGTCAAAAGACTATTTAGTTTTTTATTATTCTTAATTAACAATTTATTTTTCTTGAATATAATAAGTTTTTTCAAGTTATTATTTCTCTTTTATTAAACTCTATAATTAATTTTAATATTATTCTTTTTTAAATTTTAGCTAAGAAATATTTTATTAAAGTTAAGCTATTTTTTAATTTTTTTGTAAGAATTATTTATAAATATCTGATTCTAAAATGTAATAAAAATCAATATTGAATATTTTCTAAATTTTTTATAATTATTCTTATAATTAATTGACTTATTCTTTTCTTTATTCCTTTTTTTTATATAACAGATATTCTTCCTTAAATTGATAAAAAAAATTTATACCCTTATTTAGTTTTATTTTTACTGTTTTAATATTTAATCATTATTGATTTTCTTTATTTCATTATTTATACTTTATTAAATAACGTCTTCAGTTGAGATAAATTTTTCATCTAATTTAATTTTAGATATTAAACTAAGTTTAATTTATTATATCATATCTTAATGATTTTCTTATCTTTTAAAATATTAATCTATATATGTTTAATTGATTTTTAATATTTTTTGAACATGATTTTAATTATTTTTAATTTATATTTATTCTTTTAATATCATTTTTTTATAATTTTAAACTAAAAAGTTAAGTTACTTTAATTAAAATAAATATATTTACTGATATCCATTCTTCATTTTAGTTTTTACTAACATTACATATAAAAATAATTTTTTGCAATCTTTATTTTAATTTATCTACCTTATAATAATTAGTATCGAAGTTTTTTAATTTATCTTCTAAATTTTAAATCTAAAATTATAATAAATTATATAACTTTTTAAAGCAAATTAGACTTAGATATGTTTTCTTCTTTATGAAAATCAGCTACCTTTTGATTACTAATACTTTAAAGCTTATTAGAAAGTTAATGGCTAATATAATAAAATTTAATAAATAAAATTACTTAATATAAAGTATTTTGTTATATTAACTTAAAATATTTTTTTGTTAATCTATCATAATTTTAATTTCTTAATTAGTGTGTTAATATATATTTTATTTAAGTTTAGGTAATATCTGTGATTCATTATTAGGATTTTGAAAGAGTTTAGTTTCTATTTTGTAACCTTTCAAATTTTCTTTTTATTATCTACTTCTTTATAATAAATACGTAGTGCTTATCTAGTATTATTTATTTTAACTTTATTAACTTATATTAGTATTGTTCTACAATTTTGGCAATTATTAAGATTTATTATCATTAAAATCATAGTTATTGTTAGTTTCCATTGAACAAGTGATAAAAATATCACTCTAATCAGTTTTTTGCTAAATATTAGTCAAGTTATTAAAGTTTTCAGTAATGACTCTATTTTGAGTATGAAGATTCAGATGACTTTTGTTTTAGAGTTTTTTTTAAATATTGTGATAATGTTATCCCTTAAATTTTTCATTAATAATTTTATTATTAAGAGCAGGTTCGGTATTAGTGCGTTCATAATAAATATCAAGTTATTTATTGATGATTTTCTCCCTTTTTTCATATTATGTAGAATGAAAATCCTGATCAATAATAAAATCCTGTTGCAAGTGAGTGAGAACAGAATTAATTTATTATAAAGCTTGCATTTAAGAAAGTAAGATAGGATGATTTTTATTAGCATACATGATTTTTTTATTAATTTTGTTTTCTAATATGGTTTTGATAGATAATTTATACAACTTAAGTTCCTTATGAGTACTGATATACTTGGTAGGAGTGGTGTAGCATTGTTGAATGAGATTTGAGTAATTAAGTTAATAATTCTAACAAACCACAGGGAAAATTAGCCATAGCCATCTTTTATAGTAATAGAATTAAGGTTGTTCATGGTATTTCTTCATCTAACTAGGCACAATCTAGATATGTTTTATTTTCTGATTCTTCTTTATCTTGTCTAGCTCATCCTCACTATCTTCACCCACATCTATTGGAATTTGGTAATAGTTCACTATTTTTTTCTCCTCTTCCTTTTCTACTTCCACTCCTGTTATCTCCTCTATCAATTACTATCTAGCCAATTCATAATTACTTGGAATATCAATATTAAGCTTTTCATTCTTTATTAATATTTCATTATTATTATGTTCATCTAATTACATTTGCATCTTCACTAGTTCACCCTATAGTCCTATTTCTATTAATTCTTTTTCTGATATAACTGGAGGATGTCTGAATTTAAGAGTTAATTCATTCTCAAAGTCACTAAATTCCTTGAAAAATCTACTCATTTAAAAAATAATTCTGAAGATATCTTCCGATTTAGGTCTGAAGTGCATTTCAAATATTTCAACAGACTTATTATACTCTTCAACTGGATCATATTCCATTTCCTGCAGTTTTTACCAGTATCTACATAATTAAAACTTACTGTTTTAATTAAACATCAGCAAGAAATTCTCAATGTTTCCTATTGTTGATTTTAAATCAAACCATTTTTTTTAACTATATAATATATTAGTTATTTCTTCTAATTTTCTTAAATTTATATTATCTCCAGATAATAGTTTTATAATTTCCTATCCAGATTCTTATTCTTTTTACTTGAACATATCTTCTAAAATTTAATCATCTATTTTTATCAATCCTTTATAACATAATACTAGTTTGTCTAGTATCATCAATATTAATTCCAACTAATGAGTTTCAATTTAAACTAATTATTCTATTTCTAATTTATTTAATCCTTTTTACACACTCAGTAAGCTATTAATTAAATAAGCGAGTTTTTTTTGGTCTATTACTTATAAACAAAACTGTATCAAATAATTATATAACTCGTTAATTGTGATTGAATCTGATGTGATTTGAATTTTAGTAATAATATGAATGTATTTTTTGATAGTTTCATTAGTATTTTTAATATTGAATTTATCAATAAGATATTAAAAATCAGGAATAAAGAGTGATTAATAGAGTTATAAATAATTATAAGGAATATCTGCGAAATTTTGCAAAAGCTTTGTATAAGTATGATAGTAGTTAGTAATAATGGAGATATAATTTGGATCATTAGAATAATTAGAGTAATAAGAGTGAAAAGATTAGAGAGATGATAATCAGGGGGAAGATGGTTTGAATGATAGATTAAGGGATAAATTGATGATTTGGTTACCTTAAGAAATTAGGTAGAGATGAGAAGGGGAGTTAGGTTAGGTAGTTAGGATTACTCTCACTTCAGAAGGAAACTCTCAAGGCAGCCAGAATGCCAGGCTGTCCTCCTTCTTGCTATCCTAATCAATCAATAGATGGATATTGCTTAATATTATTATTATCCTGCTACCCACTCTTAAAGCTGATTATTTTAACTCTTTATTCGCTACTTCTAGGTAGTAAGGGAAGTATTTTCTTAGTTTCTCTTCTACTAATTCTACCTTTTAGTTTATGTTAAGTTTTTCTCGAAGTTTTGATATTATTTTGTATATTGCGTAGCAGTAATTGCTACTATTACCTTTTTTTTTACTGAAAAAATTTATTATTATGTCTTTTTTATTTTATTCTTTATAGTTCTTTAAAAAATTTCCTATTATCTCTTCTGATTATTTCTCATTTTAAAATGTTAGTATCAATGCTTTATTCTTTTTATTTAATTATGTTTCATTTTAAATATATTTTTGAATTTATAGAAATTAATATTCATAAACATAATCTGTCTTATTTATATTATTTAAAATCATATCATTTTCAGAAATATATTCATCATATTCATTCATTTTAAATTTTTATATTATTTAAATAATTATTTTTTATTTTAAGTTATAATAAATTATTATGTAATATACTATGAAAGAAACACATATTTATTATTTTAAATTTATAGATTAATAAATAAAATAAAAAATGTTTAATACTTATAGAAATAAGTAATTAATTATTAAATTATATAAAAGAGGAAAAAAAGAAATTTATTTTTTATGATGAATAATTAAAAAAATTTTTTTTAAGATGTAAAAATAAAGTTATTAATATACATAAATTTAAAAAAATTTTAAAAAATAAATTTGAACTAAATCTTTATTATAAAACATTAGTAATAAATTAAATATAAAATATTTTTATTAAAAACCTGATTTAATAATCTAGAAAATTATGATCTAAAATTCAAAATAATATTTTATTCTAGATATTATGATATAAAATTATAAAATTAAAATATTTAATTTTATACTGTAATAATTAAATTTAGAAAAAATTGTTTTTTCTTTTTTTTATTTAAAAAGATAAAAAAATTTGTTATTTATGAATTAAATATCAAATATTTATAGTCTTTAAAATGAAATTTCTTTTTTTTTATTCTAAAAACTAACAAAAAAATTAATTTATTTGATTTATTGTATTATAATCACATTTTTATTACAATTAATTTAAAAATTTTGGTACTTATTAATTATTTACAACTTTTTAATAATAATAACTTAGTAATATAATAATATTAAAATATATTTAAATAATTTTTATAAATATTAAATATTAATTATCAATTATATTTTTAATTTGTTAAAATCTACTTAATAATTTTATATTTCTTTCACTTTTTGTTGTAATAATTTTCTTTCTAATTTAAATTATTAGTATGTTATTTTAAATATATTTAAATATTAACTAAAATAATTACTATAATAAAATTATTCATTTTAAATTTTATTAATTTTCTTAATTTTATAATTTTTTAATTATTATCTATTTGACTATTCTATTTAATTAAATTATTTTTAAATTAAAATATTTATTAATTTTTAACCTTTAAAATATAATAAAAAAATTCATATATATGTAAATTTATCTTTATTGTATATTTTTCGTAAATTTAATTTTATGACTGCTATTCTTAAAAATATATTTCGCCTCAACTTTATTTTTTACTGTAGGTAATTATATTTAAATTCAAATAGAAATATAATTAAATAAGAATGATAATAATTCTTAAAATTTTTTTTATCGTGAAATAATATTTAGAATTTATAATAATATAATAACACAATATAAAAATATAAATTTGTATTAATTATTTTTTTACTTATAAAATATTATATTTTAATAAAAAAATTTATAAATTGATGTTTTAAGAAATTTAAATCAATTTAATTAATTATAAAAATTTATAATATAATAACATTTCGTCTAATTTTTATATGTTAATCTAATTTTAAAATTAAATAAATTTTATAATAAGGGAATATTTTCCCATATTATAATTCGGAAAAATTTTCAAAAATAAATATTTGGGAAAATTACCTTTTTGTATAATTTGTGTAAATTACCCATAAAAATTTAAGGAAATTTTTCCTTTAATATAATTTGGTAAAATTATCCCAAAAAAAAATTAGGAAAATTCACTACCAATATTGTTCGAAATTTTCCCACATATTTAGAAAAAATATAAAATGATATTCATGTATTTTAATTTAATTTAAAAATTTGAAAATTAAATATCATAAATGATAAATTAAAAATTTCTATAAAACATATGAAAAATATTTAAAATATCTAAAAGAATAATTATTTAATCTAAATAGGCTCAATTGAGTCTTTATATCCTAATTTGAGCCAATAAAGACTCATTAGGCTCACTTAATCTGTTAAAAAGCTTATCCAAGCAAATAAAAGCTTACTTGATTCATCAAAGGCTTAATTGAGTAAACAAAGCCTTAATTGAGTTTATAAAAGTTGATTTCAAAAAATTTAAGCAAATATCTATTAAAATTTATCACAAAAATTTTCTATTATAATTATCGCAAAAATATTCTATTGAAATTTATCACTCATTTGTGCTAATAAAGGCTCATTTGTTCCGATAAATCTCACTTAATCCAATTAAAGCTCATTAGTATAAATAAAGAATATAAATTTTTGAAAAATATATTCGATTTTATTCATAATTCAATTTTCAATTATAATTTTCAAAATCATATTTTGTATGAGTTTATTTTTGAAATTTTATTTTTAAAAACTTCTAAAAAAAATATTATTTAAAATTAGAAATTAGTTTTTGATAATATCACCTAAAATTTTCTAATTTTTATAAAATTTTAAATGATAATATTTTGGAAGATTTCAATTAAATTTTTATTATTATTATTATTATCACTCTAATTTTCAATTGAAAAAATTTATAATCAAATTATAATAAATAATTTTTTTCAAAATTCAATAAAAATAAATATTTTCAAATATAGAGTTTAATGAATTATTAATATTAAATGTTTCTAATTTTTTAAAACCATTATGATGATTTTCATTTTATATATTGAAAAATCATTATGATTAATATTTAAAATGAAAAATATTAATCTAGCAAAAATCAGACTAAAAATGGAAATTTTTTTAAAATTTAGAAGTATATTATTTTAATTTGAATAATTTTTATATTTAAATGTAAATTTACGTTAAAATAAATATTATAAATGTATATATTTTTAAATTTTCAATAATAATAATAATATTTTTGCCAATCGTTGCTTCATATATCTTCATATTTCTTACTATTTATAATAAATCAATTTATTGAAAATGTATTTATATTTATTATAATTATAATTAATTAAAACTTTAATATTTTATAAAAAAAATATTTAATATAAATTGAATAAATCAAATATAATATATATTTTAATATATTTAATTTAATGGAACAGAATTAAAATTAAAAATTTTTTTATTTATTATTTATATCAAATTATTTTTAATAAAATAAAAATTGAAAAAATATTTTGGATGCATTTTTTATTATTGATAAACAATTTTCAAATTTTATTTTTAATTTTAAATTTTTATTTCTTAAAAAAAAAAAAATTTTAATTTTACAATAAAAAATTTTTAATTATTTTTATTTTTGATAATAATAAATTTTTATCATAATAATATTTATAATTTTATTTTAAAATTTATATAATTAAAAATATAAATTATGATAAATAAAAATATTAATTAAATGTAATAAATTAAATAAATCAAAACTTTGATAAATGATTACAAATTTCAAATCTACAATCAGGACACCTCAACTTAAGATTTTAAGTTTTATACTAATTTAAATTAATATTTGATTAAACAATATCAGCAAGAATATTAATAAAAGCGGGATGATAATCTGGACAAGGCAGCCTTTCAACCTATTGATATAAATTGTTAGCCAAATTCTGAATATACTCAATATCGATTTCATACAATGTTTCTAGATTTTCAGTAGTGAATCCGACAGGAACAATTAATATCCTTTTCCATCCTTTTTAAGCATATTTTTTCAAAGCATGCTCAGTAGATGGTTATATCCATTACTAAAATCCGACTTTGCTCTGCCAAATAACTCTATAAGCATTATTTCTGCCAACCTAGTTCATCACCATCTCTACAGTTGCACCTATTTCATAAGCATACACATCTCCTTCCTACACAAACTAAACAGGATTGCTATGAGCAGTAAAAAGAATCAACACTTCTTCTCTCGTCTCTTCCAAAAATTTGCTTTTTAGATGATCTTTTATTTAATTAGCTATAAATTAGATATATCCTGGATGATAATACCATCGATCAATTACTTGAATTAAATTATTATCAATTTTAGGCTTTAGATAATCTAGGGCCACTCTTAAAGCGTTTCCTGTTGTTGAACAAGAGTATTAAGGGAATTAAGGAAATAATAATAATTTATGGATATTGTTTTAGTATTCATTAATGAATTTATCAAAACTATCACTAAATAAGGGATTTCCGTATCTGAAAGCAGGATAAAATACATAATTGTAATCAGATTATTATTAATTAAGAATTTCGATCATCATTTATCCTTGTTTTTATGTTATTTCTAATATAGGACTTTTTCCTCCTATTTATTCATACTGTTTAGTTACTTTGTAAGGACCTCTAATTTTTCCTATCATTGGTCCTAATTTAAAAGGGATTCTTATTATAGTATCATCTGTAAAAAAACGTTCCAAAAATTATTTAATCTCATTACTTTCATTTGGACCTCCTAAATTCATTAGGAATACTCCTATTGTTTTTTTAGTTTATTTATCGATGCTTTATTATTAGCTTTGAAAATACTTTTATTTGTATTATTTTATTAGTTATAAATTTCTTAAAAAATAAAATCGATTAATTGATATCATATTTAATATTTTTATTTTTTTGCTTTGAATTTATAATTTATATAGAATTTTAGATATATAAGATTAATATTTTAAATTAGCATATGAAAAGTTATATATAATAAATAAATAAAAAAAATTATTAAATTATTATAATAAAATAATAATATTAATATAAAATGTAGATAGTATTAATTTTAGTTTTTTGTTTATTAAAATTAGAAAAATTTAATTGTAATAGAAACAGAATTAAACATAAAATTAAAATAAGAAGAGCAAAATAAGATATTTCAAGTCAAACTAAAGATATTCCAAAAATACCAACCACAGAAGAAATAGAAGCATTAACAAAAGTTGCTCTTGAAGGATGGATTTCAATATCCTCTCCAAGTTTTACAGTAAAAAATGAAATAAAAAAAATTAAAATAAATAATAATAAATAATAAATTATAGCCTGATAGATACAAAGACATAAAAAATGGAGATCAAGAGAGGACTATAGAATTAGTGGAAAAAGAAGACATAGAGGGTAAAGAAGGTGAAGAAGGTGGAGAAAATAAAGAAGAATCAAAACTACATGAGGGATTCCGTAAAAACATAGCATTTGGAACTGAAGGATCAACAGTACCAGCATTAGACTAATTTTACTTCCGATTATCAGAAAACAACATTTATTATACTAAAGATGAGAAGGATCTAGTAGTGTTAGGAGCCATTAATGTGAAAAATGTTGTTAATCTCGTTAATTAAACTAAAATTGGAGAAAACTGTTTCAAAGTTTTTGATGAGGAAAAAGATGAGTGGGAACTCTGCACAGAAAGTCCTGATGTTAAAAAGGAATGGTATTGCAAACTTAAACAAATTCTAAAATAAGATTGTGAAGAAAAAGAGCAGAATGTTACTGTTGTTGATCAAATCAAGGAAGAAGTTATTCTTTTACAAATACCTTCAAGATTCTGTAATGAAAATTGGAATTATTAGAAGCATGGAGCTGATTGGGAATGCAACTGCGTTGAAGGTATTATACATTTCATATAATCTCATATTATTCTATATAATATCAAAGCATATTATCATTTTTATATGATTATAATTTGACAATTAAAGGTTTAAAGCAATCTCCTATCGATTTGAACCCAAACCAAACATGTAACCCATACGATGTAGCTCCTTAAACAAAATTCGACTTCAAACCAATGAAATCATCAGATTGGTCATTCATCTACAAAGACAATCTGATCCAAATAATTTGCGAGGCTTCAGATTGTTCAACAGTTTCATTTGGCACAATCCAAATGCAGAATGGAGCAGAATTAGAAGGCAAATACATTTAATTTCACACTCCAAGTGATCACTAAATAGGAGGTAAGAGATACGACTTAGAAGTACAAGCATATTTTGAATCCAAAGGACCAGGAGCAATGCAAAGGGCAGTATTATCATTTTTATTTGAAGAACAAAGTGGAAAGATTAATGATTTCATAAATAGTTTGGATTTGACGAGAATTCCTAATGTAGTTAAGAAGTAGTACACTTTTCTAGCTTAAGGAGTTGATTCGGCTGTTTTGAGTGATATGTGGGTCAATAAAGAAGAGAGTCTTACTTATAATGGAGATTTTAGTTTCTTTTATTATTAGGGTAGTCTTACCATTCCGCAGTGTGAGGAAAATGTACATTGGTTTGTTGTTGCTGATCCGTTACCGATTGGAAAGGCTTGGCTCACTATGCTCAAGTCAGCACTTACTGATGTTCCAGAAGTAAATATTTTTTTATATTATTATTCTATAAACGTTTCATTATATATTTTCATTATATTTATATATCTTATTAAATTTTAATATTATATTATATTATATTTACATCATTTTTATTTATTATTTTTGTAAATAGCTCACCTCAGACTCTACTCCTGATTATACATATTAAAATCTTAACAATTTGGGAACCTATAGAGTTTTGTAACAATTGAATGGTAGATAGGTTTCTTTCCATAAAAATTGTAATGCTGCAGCTACTTAAAATAAAAACAGTGATTATCATTTTGAAATGGTTGAAAATTCTAATGATTATTATTATTATACTCTTGATCCAAAAGGTTCTGGAATTACAGGTGCCAAATAAATGACACAAATAGAAATGATTAATTTCTTAAAAGAATAATAACTTAAGGATAAAGTTTAATAAAATAAGAAAAACTATAATAAAAAAAAAAAATGAAAACAATTACTGTTTTTTAATATCATTTTAATATTTTTATTATTTATTTTATATCAAATAATCAAATAATGTATCACTTTTTCTTTAAAATAGTCTTTTATTTTTATATTAAATTATTGTTAGATTTTTTTATTTTAGTTATTGCTTCAACTTTGCTAAATTCTTGATAAATATATTAATAATAATAATAAAATACTTTGAACTTAATTTTTCTTTTCCATTATTTAAACTTTCCTGTTATGATTAGGTTTTTTGACTAATTTTTCGTTTTATAGTTTTTATGAGTACTTTTTATTGAGATCTTAAAAATACTTTCTCCTTTCTTTAGGTGATTTATAATAATATTCAGGAAGATTTGGATAAAGCTTTTTAAGTATTTTAGGATGAATATTCTAGAAGTCAACCATTTGATTAGGATCGTCATTCTCTTATTCGAACATGTCTTCATCTTCTTCCTCATCACTATATTCAAAACTTTCTTCTTCCATCTCTTCCAATTCCTTTTCTTTCCGTTTTTTAGATTCCTTTATTTTAATACTTTCATCTATAAATTATTATTCTTAGTCTATCATTTCTTTACTCTTACCTTATTATTTTTCCTTATTTATTTTTTTTATATCTTATGTCTTATTATTCTATTATTTTTTTGCACCATTTTAATTTTAACCAACTATGGAAATCTATTTTTTTTTTTTAGAAACATCACTTGAACTGCTAGATTATATAGATTCCTGTTTTTATATTTGATTTAAATTCTCAACTACAGAGTACAATATATTTCTATTAATATCATTGATTTCTCTTAAATTATTAATTTATATTGTACGATAATTTAGCTTGATTGAAAATTAAATCTTCAAGTTATTTTAAATCTAATATTTTAAACTTGTTTTTTTATCTTAATTCAACAATAGAATCAAAAATATTTTCTTTAATTAACTTCCTGTAAGTTTTATCTTAAGCATAAGCAAGACTCTAAAAATTAAATTAATAAAAAACCTTAACAAAAGGTGCAAATAATTTAAACATCACTTCTTTATTTTTGTTTTTTATTTCTAATATATTTTCATTAAAAATTTAAATAATATGAAGAGCTATTCCTTGGTTTAAATTAGATTCTTAAAAAACTTCTTGAAAATAAATAAGATTAATGAGTTCACAAATTTTGCTTTTGTTTTTAAGATTCATCAAACATTCAAAACTTTTTTTATGCAAAACTCGAACAATATATAAAAATTTATTAATTCTCCATTTATCAATTTTATTCCATTCCTTATTAAGGATATTAAGTCCTGATCTTATAAAATTCTTTAAACCTTCTTGATTTAATAATTGATCTGCATTTTCATTAAAATAAACATAAACTAAATCACTAATTTTTTCAGACAACTCGTTCTGTAATTAAGGTTTATCAGATATCCATAGGGCTAAAATTAAAAATAATTAAATAATATGATAAATTTTGTAAATAAATAATGATTTATGAATTACAATAAAACAAAGCTTTCCATATTTTTCTCATTTCATAGTAATCAATTTATTGATCATTGATGAGTTACAATTTCAACTTAGAAAGCGCATTTAACCTTTTTGAAGAATCTAATGAATTTAAAAGAATAAATTACCATAACTTACAAGATCTTATGAATACTTTTCCTTATAAGACATATAAAATAGATATAAGGTAATTATATATGTGTAAATATAAATATCATGATGATCAGAATTAGTATTAACTGTAAACCTTTGAGAAGAGAAGAGCAGAATCATACTTAGCTTTCAATTGCATATTAATGAGGAAGGCTCCACTAAGCAATCGATGGATTGAGTAGGTCTGTATTGGAGGAGGCCTTAATCGATTTTGGAACATTATTGGCATCAGTTCATAAATTTTTTGAGTCATAGCCTGATTCCCCCAATCAAATTCTCTTCCTCTAAAAGGCTCAGCAATTATGCAAACTGAGTTTACATGTGCCTATTATATATATATTTAATTCTTTACAACTAATATATACTATACATACAATATATTTAAAGATGAATATAATAATAAATATTATAATAATCAAATATAATAATTAAATGTATTAATAAATATAATAATTAAATGTATAAATAAATATAATAATAAGTATAAATATAATTACCTCCTACATGAGCCTGTTTTCATTTCCATTAAGGAAACCAATATGAATGCTATGATTTAATAAAGCCTTAGTATCATTATGAATAGCAGAGTGAATGATCTGGATATAGGTATCAATGAATGACTTAGGATAAGTCTAAACAGCGCCAAAGTCCATCATCTATAATCTATTGGAGAGAGGACAGTAACTGAAGTTGGCTGGATTAGGGTCGGTCTGAATGGAGCTGAACTCAAACAATTATCTGAGAGTTACTTCCATTAATATACTACCCACCCTATTCCTTAATTCCTGACTTCCCTCCTTTATCACCTTTTCCAAGGATACTCCCTTCAGAAACTCACTTGTTATTATTCCACTTCCACTCAATTCCCCTATAATCTTTCCTATCTTAATCTTCTCCTTCATCTCAGATCTATCATAAACATATAATTATACATATACTTTATATCATGTAAATTATCATATTATATTATTATATTATTATATAATAATATTATTTTACATTATTATATTATCATATTATTATATTAACATATTATAAATATAATTACTGCTCTATTATTATTCTCATATTTTCTTGATTTTTTGCTTCTTTGATATAATCACACTCATCCTTCAATTCCTTCCTACTAGCCTCAATTATCTTTTCTATGAACATCTATTTAGGGAAGATATTGGTATAAGTCATTAGCCTTTAGAGATTAAGTAAATCACTATCTATGCTTTACTCAACCCCTGGAAACTATATTTTAATAGCTAATTCCCCAATACCTTCATATTTCTAATCCAATAATCCTCCTTTTTTAATAATTCCTTTATGTACCTGTCCTAAACTAGCAGCTGCAATAGGAATTTCATTGATACTCACTCCATATTTTTCTTCATATCCTTCTCCCAATTATCGCTTTAATTCTTTCTTTACTTATTTTATAGGCATTATGTCAGCACTTTGTCTCGCTTTTTCGAATATTCTCTTTATTTATTCAGGAATTACTTTATCTTCTTGAATACTTAAAGTTTGAGCTAATTTTAGAGGAGCACCTCTCATTTTACATAATACATCACTTATTTTATGAGCATTTTGTTCGGATAGGATAGTTTCTTTTAATGATTTTTATTCTTTTAAACCTATTTTCTGTTGAATTAAATCAGAAACTGAACTCAATAATATGTTTGCTCCCAGTTTAGAAAACTGAAAAGCTCTTGTATAGGAGTTGGAAGGCACATGGTTTTCATTTCCTAATTTATTCTTATTTTTATCATCATTAAAATCTATTTCATAATCCTCATCTACTTTTTCTATCTACTTATTTATTTTTATTACCTAGTTACTCTTTATTCAATAAATTATCTTAATGAAGTCTAATATCTTATTTTAATTATTCTTTTAAGTTTTATTTTTTATCTTGTAATTCATCTTTCAAATTCTATTAGTTTTCTTTTAATTCATCTTTAAAATTATTTTAATTGTCTTTTAATTCATCATTAAAATTCTATTTATTAATTCTTCTTTCTTCTTCTTTTTCTCTATCTTAAACTATTACTTATTATTCTACTTTCATATTTGTTTGTTAGTGAATTTTTTCACTTTCAGCTTGTGTTTCATTTAAAAATATAGAGTTTCTTGTATAATTCTAATTATTGAAAAATGCATTTGAAATTCCTTGGTTTACTCATATTATACCTCTTGCAACTCCAGCCATATCTTAGAAGTGCTTGTTGGAAATTATCGAGTTTAGAAAGGGAATCATAAAAAAGTAATTACAGAATAAATACGAATATCTATATAATATATAGAAAAGAATAAGATTATTAATTGTAAAAATGAGAATAATCACTTCTTTCCTTTCTGTTGATTCTTTTATCCTGCTTCTTTAACATCTTAGACTTCAGTTGGCTTTTTTTCCTAAGTGGTAGTATAAATCTTCATGCAAGCATGTTAAGGTCCAACTGGT
>Ga0315908_10000897_pt1 | contig 22807 bp, 16 predicted proteins | sample LakEriMetagenome_12_FD_203520 | JGI IMG/M metagenome (GOLD analysis project Ga0315908, IMG submission 203520) | Freshwater fungal communities from buoy surface, Lake Erie, Ohio, United States - Buoy 4 MA124 | ecosystem: Environmental > Aquatic > Freshwater > Lake > Lake biofilm | place: USA...
TCCGAACAGAGAAGTTAAGCCCGCCTGCGCAGATGGTACTGCAATTTGTGGGAGAGTATGTCGCTGCCTTTCTTTAAAGAAACCCTGTTCTAACGAACGGGGTTTTTTGTTTTTAAGCGGAGCAGCGAAACAAGTTTAATTTACTTTATTCAATATTCTGAAAACCCACAACCCACAACCCACAACCTACATCCTAACACCTAATACCTAAAGCCTCCCCCGCATTAGGGACCGCAGCGAAAAGCCCACAGCTGCGTAGTGCAACGAAGCAGCGAGGACTTGTAGCGAAGGGCCCGACCCGAGAGGTAACGGATGCTTCTGCTTATTTTAAATGTAAACTCGAGGGGAATGCCATAGTTATTAGATTAAAAAAGAATAATCACATTTTTTTTGGAAGTAACGCGTGAAATGATTGTACTTTGTGTGTTAAAAAAAATGTACTATGCGTCTTATTCGATTCTCTTTTGTTCTTTTTGTTTTTATAGTGATACAATCCTGTGCTCCCAATCCGTTTACGGGGAAAAACAATTTAAATTTCGTATCCAACAGCCAATTGTTTCCGTCGGCGTTTCAGCAATACGATGCTTTTTTAAAGGAGAATAAGGTAATTACCGGAACGGCCGATGCCCAGCGGGTGAAAGCTGTTGGTCAAAAAATAAAATTAGCCGCCGAGAAATGGCTCAACGCCAACGGGCATTCCGATTATTTGAAGGATTACCAATGGGAATACAATTTGGTGGACAACAAAGAAATTAACGCGTGGTGCATGCCGGGTGGCAAAATTGTGGTCTATACAGGTATTTTACCGGTTACCCTTGATGAAGCTGGACTGGCTACTGTTATGGGGCACGAGGTTTCGCACGCTTTGGCCAATCACGGTGCCCAACGCATGAGCGCGGCTCAATTGCAGCAACTGGGTGCAGTGGGAGTAGCCTTGGCTACCGGAAATCAAAGTGACGAAAACAAACAATTGTGGCTACAAGCCTATGGAATCGGATCGCAAGTAGGGGTGATGTTGCCCTTTAGCCGCAGTCACGAGTCAGAGGCCGATAAAATAGGCTTATTATTAATGACTATTGCGGGCTATAATCCCGATGCCGCCATCTCCTTTTGGGAACGTATGGCAGCTCAAAAGACTGGACAAACTCCTCCTGAATTTCTCAGTACACACCCGGCCGATGCGACTCGTATTGCGTCCATTAAGGCCTTGATTCCTGAAATTAAAATTCAAGCGGCAAAAGTGTCGGATGTTAAAAATTAATTTTTAATCCACTTTTGGGAATAGATTCCGTCATTCTGTTTGATTGTAATTAGATATATTCCAGGTGAAAAATCGGAAATATCAATGGTTTTCTCCGTGGTGTGTTTCAATTGTAAGCCTTGCAAATTATAAATAAATACTTCGGCATTGTCTTTCAATTGAGCCAAATGAAGTTGATTTTGTGCAGGATTTGGGTACAATGTTGGCCCATTGTTCATTGGGGTTTCCATACTTAAATTGCAATTAAGCTCGTTTATTTTTTGCCAAATTTGATTGCAAAATAGTGTTGGAACTGAACTTGTAGAACTAGGTGCTTCTCCCATTCTGACAAACACCAATCCTGAACTTTGTGAAATACTGACTATTTGTCCATCTTTACCCAATCCTGCAATCATATCTGATGGTGCATTTACAGCATATGAACCCGGGAAAATCAGTTGGGTAGTTGGCAACATGTAATTTGGTTTTCCATTCAACCACCATAAATAGCCGTATGATTTATTGAGATTTTGAGAGGTGTTGACCATTTCACTAAAATAGTTTGGGTTAATGAGTTGATTACCATTCCAAGCTCCATTTCCCTGAATCAATAAACCAAAACGGGCCATACTTCTGACTGTACTAAAATAAACATTGTTGAAATCAATGGTTGTCCAACCTCCAGTCATTCCCGTTGGGTTTTTAAGTTTAAGTTGTGTGTAGGTGTTTAGGTTTACCGTTGTTGCACTTTGCAATACATCGTCAAGTAACGTATAAGGTGCATTGTGATAAGCCCAGCGTGTCCCAGCGTCTGCTATATATTCTAGGCATATCGGATCAGTACAATCATCATCGATGACACCATCATCTAATCCTGAGGTCATTGTCAATTGGTTTTTGATGGTGATGTTATTTTCCTGTGCTAATGTACAATTCGTCCAACCTTCACCCAAGTAAATTGAAGTTCTATCATTGATATTTAATAGGTTTTCCTCTTGTGCTTTACCCACTAAAAAAGCAGTAATGGTTTTGCCAGCTGACGCCCAATACCAAGGACTTTGGTTAGTGAAAGTCCCGAAATATTGTTCTAAAACAATTTTCCCGTCTTTCAAAATTATAAATCCTTTAGTATTTTCTTGTTCAAGAAATGCATATAAATTGTTTATTCTTTCAGGACACCATTCCAATGTCGCCGGATCGGTAGTTTCCCAGGTCGCAGTTGAACTTATCGGTGGAAAATATAGTGGTTGAGCGTAATTGTAATTTGAAAATGAAAGCAATGTCAAATGAAGAAGTAAAAATAGTTTTTTCATAATCGGTATTTTTTTGTCTGGCCTTGAGACCAAATTTAAGAGCCCAGGTTTAATGTCTCTAGTAATTTAATTATAAAATAATCTGTTTTACGGTTTTGTATTTAAATTTAAAATAAATTCGCTCACGTAATATATAATGCCTAAAAATGAACACAAATTTACCAAAAGGAGACAAAAAACTACTCAACGCTTGGGCCTTTTACGATTGGGCTAATTCGGTGTATTCCTTGGTAATCACCTCGGCCATTTTTCCTATTTTTTATGAGGCCTTATTTTCAGACAGGAGTCATTACATACATGTATTTGGAATTGAACTCAAAAACTCGGCACTCATCTCGTTTGTGACCGCCTTTGCTTTTTTGATTGTGGCCTTTTGCTCGCCATTGCTTTCGGGTATATCCGATTATGTGGGCAACAAAAAATCATTTATGAAATTCTTTTGTTACCTCGGGGGGGTGTCTTGCATGGGCTTGTATTGGTTTAGCTTAGAAAATATTTATGTGGGTTTGTTGTTTTATTTTTTGGGATTAATTGGTTTTTGGGGAAGTTGGGTATTTTACAATTCCTATTTGCCCGATATTTCCTATCCCCAGCAGCAAGATGCCATCAGCGCCAAAGGCTATTCGATGGGCTATGTGGGCAGTGTTTTATTGTTGTTGATCAATTTGGCCATGGTCATGCAACCTGATTTGTTTCACATCACCGGCACCAAAGGAGAAGCGGCAATGAAGGCCATGCGGTATTCGTTTGTGATGGTGGGTATATGGTGGATCCTTTTCAGTCAATACACCTTTTACTATTTGCCCAAAGGCAACCACAAAACCAAGCAAAAAATGACTTCTGCCGTAGTTTACAATGGGTTTCGAGAATTGAAAAAAGTATGGAATCAGTTGCAAACCCTACCTATTTTAAAAGGCTATTTGGGGAGTTATTTTGTCTACAGCATGGCCGTGCAAACCGTGATGCTTATTGCAACCTATTTTGGTGCGCAAGAAATTTTATGGGCCAATGACAGCGAAAAAACCATGGGACTGATCGTATGTATTTTGGTGATTCAATTGGTAGCTATAGCGGGCGCTCAACTCACTGCAAAAGCGTCTGAACGATTTGGAAATCTTCCTACTTTATTGGTTATTAATTGCTTTTGGTTGTTGTTGTGTATGTTGGCCTATTTTATCACCTTGCCCATACATTTTTATGCCATGGCTGGTTTGGTGGGGATTGTCATGGGCGGCATCCAATCGTTATCGCGCTCTACCTATTCTAAATTATTGCCTGAGACAGAAGACACGGCATCCTACTTTAGCTTTTTTGATGTAGCCGAAAAGGTAGGCATTGTGATTGGCATGTGCGTGTATGGTATCATCGATCAAATTACAGGCAGCCCTCGATTTTCGATTGTGTTTTTGGGTATCTTCTTTTTCGTTGGGATTATATTGTTGCGAAGAGTTCACTTGCAAGACAAAGAATTACAATCAAAATTATGATTCTCATTTTTCAACGAATTAGCTATATTTGAAAAAAATATTTTATGAAACGATTAGCCTCCCTTTTATACATTGGATTTCTACTTTTAGCGCTCACTTTTTCTTCCTGTGAGAATGAGCCAGTTGATTCAGCTATTAATTTAGATCCTGTAGATCCGCCAGTTTTACCGGCTGCTTTTCGTGTAAATTTTGACGGGCAAACCTATATTGCTACGCAATTTAATGCTGTAATGAATGATGGTGTATTGTCTATTGCGGCTTATAAAGGAACCCAATTGGAGTCGTTTACTTTGTCCATTAATGGCACAACCGAAGGCGTTTATCCAACAAATGTAAATAATGTGTCTTACAGTTCTGGTACTGGAAACCCATTGTACCAGAGCTTTAATCCCGATGATCTTACTTTTAATACCGGCCAAGTTTCAATTACTTCTGTGAATGAATCTGCTCAAACCGTATCTGGAACATTCAGTTGTACGGCTTATTATGTTGACGGATCAACTGTACTCACAAAATCATTTACCAACGGAGTGTTTACCAATATTCGGTATTAAGCGCTCCAATTTTTAAATGTTAGATATCCGCCTAGTGCGGATTTTTTTAGCTAATACATCGCATATAAATTACCGTTAAAAAAAGCGGTCCTTCGTCGATTTTATCTTTTTTTGCCGCAATGTTGTAGTATATTTGCCACCCTTATCCCTTTAACACGTATTTGAATTTCATTATGTCAAACATTAATTTTCTCAGCATTGACCAACTTAATCTTCAAGAATTTGATTCTGATTCGGATTTGATTCCGTTATTAACTCCTGAAGATGAAGCGGAAATGAATAATGAAGAACTTCCAGCCTCACTGCCCATATTACCCTTGCGAAACACCGTGTTATTTCCGGGTGTAGTTATCCCAATTTCGGCTGGTCGTGATAAATCGATCAAGCTGATAAATGACGCCAATGCCGGAGACAAGATCATTGGGGTTGTAGCCCAAAAAAATGAGGACATCGAAGATCCTACCAAAAATGACATTCATACCATTGGAACGGTTGCTCGAATTTTGCGCGTTTTGAAAATGCCCGACGGGAATATTACTGTGATCTTACAAGGGAAGAAACGGTTTGAAATTGATCAGGTAACTTCTGAAGCTCCTTATATTACAGCAACTGTCAAGGAAGTGGAAGAGAAACGACCAGGCAAGCACGATACCGAATTTACTGCTATTGTTGAATCGATCAAAGAATTGGCCATCGAGATAATCAAGGAGAGCCCAAACATTCCTACCGAGGCAACTTTTGCCATCAAAAATATAGAGAGCCAATCTTTTCTCATCAATTTTGTGTCTTCCAATATGAATTTATCGGTACACGAGAAACAGAATTTATTGGTGATGAACACCCTGAAAGAAAGGGCTTTAGAAACCTTGCGTTTCATGAATGTCGAGTTGCAAAAACTCGAATTAAAAAATGACATCCAATCTAAGGTTCGTTTTGATTTAGACCAACAACAGCGTGAATATTTCTTGCACCAACAAATGAAAACCATCCAAGAGGAATTGGGTGGCGTTTCACAAGAACAAGAAATGGATGAGATGCGTCAAAAAGCCAAAACCAAAAAATGGGACCAGAAGACCTCTGCTCATTTTGAAAAAGAGCTGTCCAAAATGCAACGCATGAATCCACAAGCGCCCGATTTTGGGATACAACGCAATTATTTAGAATTATTTTTGGAGCTGCCTTGGAATGAATTTTCCAAAGACAACTTTGATTTAAAACGGGCCCAAAAAATACTAGACCGCGATCATTTTGGTTTAGAAGACGTCAAAAAACGCATGATAGAACATTTGGCCGTACTTAAATTACGCAACGACATGAAGTCGCCCATTTTGTGTCTTACAGGACCTCCAGGTGTGGGTAAAACCTCGATTGGGAAATCGGTTGCGGCGGCTTTGGGTAGAGAATACGTACGCATTTCCTTGGGTGGGTTGCGCGACGAGGCTGAAATTCGAGGACACCGCAAAACCTATATTGGCGCGATGCCCGGCCGTATCATTCAAAGCTTAAAGAAAGCCGGCACTTCCAATCCAGTGTTTGTATTGGATGAAATAGATAAATTATCCAACAGCAACCACGGCGATCCTTCTTCGGCTTTGCTTGAGGTGTTGGATCCCGAACAAAACAACAGTTTTTACGACAACTTTTTGGAGTATGGATATGATCTTTCAAAGGTGATGTTTATTGCTACATCCAACAATATTTCAGCCATACAACCGGCCTTGCGAGACCGTATGGAAGTGATTAAAATGTCGGGCTATACCATTGAGGAAAAAGTGGAAATTGCACGCCAGCATTTGTTTCCCAAACAATTGGCTGCTCACGGATTAACTACCAAAGACTTGACCATCGGCAAAAAACAATTGGAAAAAATTGTTGAAGGCTATACCCGTGAATCGGGCGTGCGTGGTTTGGAAGCTAAAATCGCGCAAGTGGTTCGTCATGCGGCCAAATCAGTCGCGATGGAGGAGGAGTACAACAAAAAAGTAACCGACGAAGATATCATTCAGGTATTGGGTGCCCCTCGTCTGGCTCGCGATAAATCAGAAAGTAATGAGGTAGCAGGAGTAGTTACAGGCTTGGCTTGGACCGCTGTGGGTGGCGATATTTTATTTATCGAATCGCTTTTATCACCTGGCAAAGGCAGCATGACCATTACCGGAAATTTGGGTACGGTTATGAAAGAATCGGCTACTATTGCGTTGGAATACATCAAAGCCAATACCGCACTGTTGGGCTTGGATTCGGAAGTGATTTCTAAATACAACATTCATTTGCACGTGCCCGAAGGCGCTACACCCAAAGACGGACCAAGCGCTGGAATAGCCATGTTAACTTCCTTAGTGTCGTTGTTTACTCAAAAGAAAATCAAGAAAAGTTTAGCCATGACGGGCGAGATTACGCTGCGTGGAAAAGTTTTACCGGTAGGCGGAATCAAAGAAAAAATATTGGCAGCCAAACGCGCCAACATCAAAGAGATTATTTTGTGTGCCGAAAACAAACAAGATATTGACGAGATCAAACCCGATTACATAAAAGGTTTAACCTTTCATTATGTAAAGGAAATGAGTGAAGTATTGCAAGTCGCCATTACCGATCAAAAAGTCAAAAACGCTAAAAAATTATAATCAAAAACGGCTGCCGAAAGTAGCCGTTTTTTTAGTAAAAATAATATCTTCGCAACAGCGTTCTTTTAAAGAAATCGCAAATTTCACCTATGATCAAAAACGTATTCGTGTATAGTTTATTGGCACTGCAAACACTGGCTTTTGCGCAAGTGGGTGGTCAATCGGTATACCAGTTTTTAAATCTAGTTCCTTCAGCCAGACATGCTGCCTTGGGAGGGAAAAATGTAACCATATACGATCAGGATGTAAACCAAGCTTTATTTAATCCAGCGAGTATTAACGATAAAATGGACAATCATTTATCTACCAATTATGCCAGTTATTTTGGCGATGTGCGCTACGGAACAGCAGCTTATGCGCATACTGTAGACCGTCATTTAAAAACTTTTCATGCAGGTGTGCAGTACATCAATTACGGAGACTTTGATGGATATGATCAATTTGGCAATGCTACAAGCTCATTTACGGGGAGTGAAATTGCTTTATCTGTGGGCTATGCGATGACAATACCCAAAACAAATTGGCATGTGGGTGTCAATACCAAATTAATTTCCTCAACGCTTGAAAGTTATACTTCATTTGGTGGTGCATTAGACCTAGGCGCACTCTATGTTGATGAAGTAAATGAAATCAATTATGCTATTGTGGTTCGAAACGTAGGCACGCAGTTCACCAGCTACACAGGCCTAAATGAGGAGTTGCCTACAGAGTTAATTTTGGGCGTATCCCAGCAATTGGCGCATGTTCCCATTAGATGGCACATTACCCTTGAAAATATGCAGCAATGGAATGTGGCCTTTTCCAATCCGGCACGTGCCCAAAACTCAATTGACGGGACCAGTACACCAGAAAAGGTTTCGTTTTTCAATAACGCTTTGCGCCATCTAATTTTGGGCGCTGAGTTATTTCCCAAAAAAGGATTCAACTTACGACTCAGCTATAATTTTAGAAGAGGGGAAGAAATGAGCGTCTTGGAACAACGAAATTTTTCAGGAATTTCAATGGGTTTTGGCTTACGCATGCGTAGGTTAAAATTTGATTATTCCTTTAGCCGATACACCCTTGCAGCCAATACCAGCATGTTTGGATTAACCATTAATTTTAACGAACGCTAATGACACCATTAACCATAGCCATTGACGGTTTTTCCTCAACAGGTAAAAGTACCTTAGCCAAACAACTGGCTCAGCATTACGGCTATGTTTATGTCGATACGGGTGCCATGTACCGCGCGGTAACTTTATTTGCCATGCAAAAAGGCTATGTATCGGCCACTCATTTGGATGCGGAAGGTTTAGTTGCTCAATTGGATGAAATTCAGCTGCATTTTCAGTTTAATCCGAGTTTGGGATTTGCCGAAATGTATTTGAATGGAGTGTGTGTAGAAAAAGAAATTCGCAGCATGGCCGTTTCCAATTTGGTGAGTAAAATTGCCGAAATATCAGCCGTGCGCAGTTTATTGGTGAAACAACAACAAGCCATGGGATTGCATAAAGCAATTGTGATGGATGGCCGAGACATTGGCACCGTTGTATTTCCGGAAGCTGATTTGAAGTTGTTCATGACCGCCAGTGCCGAAACCAGAGCCCAACGCCGGTATGACGAATTAGTGGCCAAAGGCGATGCTGTTTCGTTTGAAGAGATCTTAAAAAATGTGCAAGAACGCGATTACATCGATACACACCGCGATGATTCGCCCTTGGTAATTGCCGAGGACGCCATTGAGATTGATAATTCGTATTTAACCCGCGAAGAACAATTGGCTGTAGTCTTCGAATTGATTACCGAGAAAATAGCCGAATAGTGTTTTTCGTGTCGCAAAATTTATAGTAAGTTTACTTCGCTAACCACCAAAAAAACAATATAATGAATTTAAAATTTAGATTGACCGTCATGAGTTTCCTGCAATTTTTTGTGTGGGGAGCTTGGTTGATAACTGTAGGAAATTATTGGTTTGGAACCAAACAATGGAGCGGCGCCGAGTTTGGGGCTATCTTTTCAACCTTAGGAATTTCATCCATACTAATGCCGGCCATTACCGGAATTATTGCCGACAAATGGGTGAGTGCCGAAAAACTCTATGGTGTATTGCATATCTTGGGTGGATTGGCGCTGTGCTATTTGCCGCAAGTAGATGATCCCACTACATTTTATTATGTGATTTTTGCTGCAATGCTGTGTTATATGCCTACCATTTCATTATCCAATTCGGTGGCCTATTCTATATTAAAAAACAACAATTTTGATGTGGTAAAAGTGTTTCCGCCCATTCGTGTTTGGGGAACAGTTGGTTTTATTGCCGCCATGTGGATCACCAATTTAACCGGAAACAAAGCCTCAGGAAATATGTTTTATTTGGCTGCTTTGGCTGCGATTATCTTGGGCGTGTATTCGTTTACTTTGCCCAAATGTGCTCCACAAAACTTGATTGCCAGCGATGCCCATTGGACCGAAAAATTGGGTTTGAATGCCTTTAAATTATTTGGTACCTACAAAATGGCCTTGTTTTTTATCTTCTCGATGTTTTTGGGTGGAGCGCTTCAGCTCACCAACATGTATGGCGATGTATATTTGTCTGAGTTTTCCAAAATGCCCGAATACGCCGATTCATTTGTGGTTAAATACTCCACTATCATCATGTCGATTTCACAAATATCCGAAACCTTATTCATCTTAGCGATTCCCTTTTTCTTGAAACGATTTGGCATCAAGCAAGTGATGTTGATTTCGATGTTGGCTTGGGTGTTGCGTTTTGGATTATTCGCATACGGAAATCCAATGGACGGTTTGTGGATGATCATCGCTTCGTGCATTGTCTACGGAATGGCCTTTGATTTCTTTAATATCTCGGGTTCTCTATTTGTAGAAACGAGTACCGATGCCTCTATTCGCTCATCAGCACAAGGTTTGTTTATGATGATGTCCAACGGTTTTGGTGCCTTTTTTGGCGGTCTACTCAGTGGAATCGTAATCGATAATTTCTATACTGATACTACAGGCATTCGCGACTGGCATGGCATTTGGTTGGCTTTTGCCGGTTATGCTTTGGTGATAGCAGTTTTGTTTGCGGTGTTCTTTAAGCATAAACATGAAAAGATTAATCATTAACGATTAACGATTTTTGATTTTTTATTTTTGATATGAGAGTATACTAAGAACAGCTGTCAGCGCTTAGCTTTAAGCTCTTAGCCACGAATACACGAATTATCTAAATTCCAATTTTTGAAATTCCAAATTCCAATTGCATCATATAGCGCTACCGAAGAATTTTCTGACCATTGGATTTGGCAGGCGAGTATCAAAAAGGAGAAACTTCCGTAAATAAACACAAGCTGTCTGACCCGCTTTAGCGAGGGAGTTTTTGTGTTTTAGGAAGTGAGCCTATTTTGATCGCCGAAAATCCCAGGTCTTGATTTTTTGTTTCTTTTTCATCAAGGAAAAAGAAAAGAATGTTATAGTAATCACGAATTTTGATTTGAATGTATACTAAGAACAGCTGAGTGCAAAATGTATCTCAGCTGTTTTTTTTATGTCTAAAGTCATAAAGTCGAAGGTTTAAAGTCCAAAGTCATAAAGTCTAACACACTTTGTAAATAACACTAGTTTTCCTTAGCTGTCAACTTTAAACTGTGAACTGTAAACTTATAACTGTAAACCGACAACTTTTCCCCAAAATAAATTTGCATTTCCAGAAAAACGCCTTACTTTTGCACACCTTTTGGCAGTAGGTGTTTCCATTTGGTATCAACAAGTTACGTAAAACAACTTCTGTTTTTGTTCTGCATGAAGAAACACCGTAAAAACAGAATACAAATTTTTTATCAGCATGTCTGAATTACAAAAATCACAAGAAGAGTTTTTAAACAGTTTTAACTGGCACAATTTCGAAGAAGGAATCGATGCAGTAGACCAAAAAAACTTACAAGAATTTGAAGAATTAGTATCAAAAACATTTATTGATACTGATCAAGAAGAAGTAGTAGAAGGTGTTGTTGTGCGTATCACAGACCGTGATGCTATCGTAGACATCAACGCGAAATCGGAAGGCGTTATTTCGTTGAATGAATTCCGTTACAACCCAAACTTAAAAGTGGGTGACAAAGTAGAAGTATTGATTGACATCCGTGAGGACAAAACAGGTCAATTGGTATTGTCTCACAGAAAAGCAAGAACTATCAAATCATGGGATCGTGTTATTTCGGCTAACGAAACGGGCGAAATCGTAAATGGTTTCGTGAAATGCAGAACTAAAGGTGGTATGATCGTTGACGTTTTCGGTATCGAAGCGTTCTTACCTGGTTCACAAATTGATGTGAAACCAATCCGTGATTACGACGTATATGTAAACAAAATGATGGAATTCAAAGTGGTGAAAATCAACCATGAATTCAAAAATGTAGTGGTATCGCACAAAGCGCTTATCGAAGCAGACATCGAAGTACAGAAAAAAGAAATCATCGGTCAATTACAAAAAGGTCAAGTACTAGAAGGTGTAGTGAAAAACATCACTTCATACGGAGTATTTATTGACTTAGGAGGTGTTGATGGATTGATTCACATTACCGATTTATCTTGGAGCAGAATCAATCACCCAAGTGAAGTATTGGAATTAGACCAAAAATTGAACGTTGTAATTCTTGACTTTGATGACGAGAAAACACGTATCCAATTAGGTTTAAAACAATTGAACGCTCACCCATGGGATGCCTTGAATGCTGAATTGAAAGTAGGTGACAAAGTAAAAGGTAAAGTAGTAGTAATCGCTGATTACGGTGCATTTATCGAAGTGGCTGAAGGTGTGGAAGGATTGATCCACGTTTCTGAAATGTCTTGGTCTACACACTTGCGTAGCGCACAAGATTTCGTAAAAGTTGGTGATGTAGTAGAAGCAGTAATCTTGACTCTAGATAGAGAAGACCGTAAAATGTCTTTGGGTATCAAACAAATGACTCAAGATCCTTGGACTGACATTACCTCTAAATACCCTGTAGGTTCTAAACATTCAGGTATCGTAAGAAACTTTACCAACTTTGGAATCTTTGTAGAATTAGAAGAAGGTATCGACGGATTGATCTACATCTCTGATTTGTCTTGGACTAAGAAAATCAAACACCCATCTGAATTCATCAATGTTGGTGAAAAATTAGATGTGGTAGTCTTAGAATTAGACGTTGACGGACGTAAATTATCATTAGGTCACAAACAAACTACAGCTAATCCTTGGGATAAATACGAAGATTCATTTGCGGTTGGAACGGTTCACAACGGAACTATCGCTGAAATCGTAGACAAAGGTGCTACTGTAGAATTTGGTGATGATATCGTAGCCTTTATTCCAACACGTCACTTAGAAAAAGAAGACGGTAAAAAATTGAAAAAAGGTGAAGTTGCCGATTTCAAAGTAATTGAGTTCAACAAAGAATTCAAAAGAGTAGTTGCTTCTCACACGGCTATTTTCCGTGAAGAAGAAGAGAAAAGTGCACGAGTAGTTGCGGAAACAGTTTCGAATAACACGAATGCTCCAGCTGCCACTTTGGGTGACAACAACGATATTTTAGCTGATTTGAAAGCTAAAATGGAAAAGAAAGAAAAGAAATAATTTTTCATTCTAAATAATAGAAAAGCCCCGCTGAAAAGTGGGGCTTTTTTTATGTCTTCGAATTAGGCAAAAAAATACCTGCCGTATAAAGCAGTTATTTCATTTATAGTTATGAAAGTCTATTTTAAACTACCCACCATTTCTTCTGGTTTTACCCAAGCGTCAAAATCTTCGGGGGTTACATAACCCAAACGAACGGCTTCTTCTTTTAGAGTAGTACCGTTTTTGTGCGCGGTTTGAGCAATCTCGGCCGATTTGTAATAACCAATTTTAGTATTCAAGGCCGTAACCAACATCAAGGAATTGTCTACCAATTCTTGGATGCGTTTGTAGTTGGGCTCAATGCCGCTTGCACAATGCTCTTCAAACGAGACACATGCATCACCCAACAAACGTGCCGATTGCAAGAAATTGGCAGCCATAACGGGTTTAAATACATTCAATTCATAATGTCCCTGCATGCCACCCACGCTGATCACCACGTCATTCCCCATTACTTGGGCGCAAACCATGGTTAAGGCTTCGCACTGGGTAGGATTTACTTTACCAGGCATGATCGATGAGCCAGGTTCGTTTTCTGGAATCAAGATTTCCCCAATTCCCGAACGTGGTCCAGAGGCCAACATACGGATGTCATTGGCAATTTTATTGAGCGAAACGGCCAATTGTTTCAAAGCTCCGTGCGCTTCAACAATGGCGTCGTGTGAGGCCAAGGCTTCAAATTTGTTGGGAGCGGTAACAAACGGAAGACCCGTAAATTGAGCAATGTACTCGGCTACTTTTACATCATAGCCTGCGGGAGTGTTTAATCCAGTACCTACCGCTGTTCCGCCTAAGGCAAGTTCAGACAAATGCGCCAAGGTGTTTTTTACCGCTTTCAATCCATAATCCAATTGCGCTACATAACCTGATAATTCTTGTCCCAAGGTGAGGGGAGTAGCATCCATGAGGTGTGTTCTTCCGATTTTTACCACCGAGGCATAGGCTTTTGCTTTTTGATCTAAAGTATTGCGCAATTTTTCAACCCCAGGAATGGTGTTGCTCACCACAGCTTTGTAGGCGGCAATGTGCATACCAGTAGGGAAGGTGTCATTAGACGATTGTGATTTATTGACGTCGTCGTTGGCTTTGATAATTTGTTCGCCTTCGCCAATGCCAAATCCGGCCAACACTTGCGCCCGATTGGCAATCACTTCATTTACATTCATATTGCTTTGGGTACCTGAACCGGTTTGCCAAATTACCAAAGGAAATTGATCGGCCAATTCACCAGCCAAAATCTCATCACACACTGCCGCGATGGCGTCTCTTTTTTCTAACGTTAATGCACCCAAATCGTGGTTGGCAAAGGCCGCTGCTTTTTTAAGGAATGCAAATCCTTCGATGATCTCTGCAGGCATAGAAGCCGAAGGGCCAATTTTAAAATTATTGCGCGAGCGTTCGGTTTGTGCACCCCAGTATTTATCGGCAGGAACCTGCACTTCACCCATGGTGTCTTTTTCGATTCTAAATTTCATTTGTGTTGAATTTTTTATGAGTTTTGAGTCCGTTTTAAGTCCTAAAACAGAGCTGAAATTTTGTCCCAAATTTAGGCATAAATGTTATTTTAAAAAATTTGAATTGCTTTTAATTGGTAAGAAAAAATAATACACTTACATTTGCTCATAATTCAAAAAAATTCCGGAAAACATGTTTGAATTTCAACAGTATTTAGGCTTTTTACTTTTCTTAACCATCTTAACCATCGGTTTTTGGTTGATGTTTTTCTTAGTCGCTTTTGTTCAGTATTGGGTAGGAGGTGCACTTTGGGAAATGTACAAGGAAAGAAAAGCTAAAAAAGAACAATCAGCTTAAGCTCATTGCAATAAAAAAGGAACTAATTTTAGTTCCTTTTTTTATTAATAATCTTCCCCGCCGCCGCCTTCTGAATCTCTACGTGGCATTTTTTCTTTGTCGGTTTTTAATTTGTTGAATCGATACGTAAACGATAAAGTAACTTGACGTTGGTGCCACTGCATTTCACTGTAGGAATTTACATTAGGTAAAACCAAATCATTGATTCGTTTGCGGGAGTTAAACACATCATTCACATTAAACGCTACAGTTCCTTTCTCTTTCAAGACATCTTTACTGAATCCAATGTTTGCACTAGCAATTCCCAACGATTTTCCTTGGGCTGTTCGCTGTGGTCCATTGTAGGTAAAATTGGTTTGCCAATCAATTTTGTAGGGCAAGTTAATTTTTGAGGTCAATCGGGTAAACCAGCTACTGGCTGAATTATTGAAATCAATATTCACTACTTCACCTGTTGTACGGGTGTAGGTATAACGTCCATCTGTTTTGTTTTGAAAAAAGTTGAAATTTGAATTCAATCGCCACCATTTATAAGGCGAATAGTTTAAGGTAAACTCAAAACCCAATTTGGTATCGGTTGATAAATTAAAAGGTGTGTTGATGATCACAGGAATTCCGTTGATGAAATCCCCCCGTTCTTTGCGCACAATTTGAAACGAATTGGTTGTATTGTTGACATAGACCGAGCTGTTCAAGGTGATTTGTTTCCATTTTTTTAATATACCAATCTCATAGACATCACTTAAGGCTGGATCTAAATCGGGATTTCCAAAAAACAAGTTGATGTTACTCGAATAGGATGAAAATGGATTAATAAATCGATCTCTCGGACGATTGATGCGTTTGCTGTAACTCAAGGTAACATTTGTTCCTTCTTTGATTGTATAATTTAAAAACACACTTGGAAAGTAGTTCACGTAGCGTTTGGTGTCTTTAATTGCATTCGAGATCTGATCAATTACAATAAATGAATCCTCCATGCGAAGTCCAAATAGGTAGGAGATCTTATTGTATTTTGAACCAAATTGGGTGTAGGCTGCAGTTACATTTTCTTGGTAATCCAAGATACCCGTAACAAATGGATTTATAGTAAATGTTCCATTGCCCGTAAGATCTTCTTGCACATTAAAATCAGAAAATAAGGATGAATAATTCCCTCTAAATCCAGCTTCAAATTGACTTTTACCAAACGGATAAACATAGTCAGCTTGAATCAAATTACGACTTTGTCTTTGTGTGTTTTTGGTAATTTCGTTTGTGATTACAGCAAATACAGGAATAATATCAGTTCCCAAAATACGGGAATTTTCTAAATCAGTACTTACCGAGAATGAGCCGTCAATGGTGAGTTTGTGGCCTTGTTTATTGAAATTTTTAATGTAGTTTGTGTTGAATTCAACGTTTTTTGTCGTGCGTTTGATGTCGTTGAATCGCCCCGATTTGAAATAATCTCCAGAAGGCAAGTATTCGTTGTAAAACACATTTTCAGGATTTCCTCCATTGTTTTTACGAATGGAAATGGAATTAGTCCATGAACTTGTTTTGTCTAAAAACAACTCCATTCCCACAATAGAATTAAAACCTTCAGACAAACGTTGGTTGGTGCGTCGCTCTTCGATATAGGAAACTAAGTTGTTGTTGTTGTCAAAATTTTGTTGATTGATTAGGACATTACCCGGCCCATTGCGTTTGTTGTACCCAATAGTCGTAAAAAAGTTAGCCAATTCGCTTTTCATATTTACATTTCCTGAAAGTCCAGAATTTTCAGGTGTTCCAACCGATGCCAAAATGGTGCCGTTGATGCCTTGATTTTTTCCTTTCTTTAAGATGATGTTCAAGATACCGCCACCGCCTTCAGCATCGTAGCGGGCAGACGGATTGGTAATTACCTCTACTTTATCGATGGCATCAGCTGGGATTAGCCGCAAGGCTTCAGAAATATTTATGGCGTTGGTGGGTTTTCCATCAATTAAGATGCGTACGTTATCATTGCCTCGCAAGGCCACATTTCCCTCCACATCAACGGTTACAGACGGAATATTATCCAAAACATCGCTTACCGTGCCGCCTTTGACCACCAAATCTTGTCCTACGTTGTATACTTTTTTGTCGAGTTTAATCTCAACTGTACTTTTCTCTGCTCTCACCTCCACTTGGTTTAGTTGGGTAAAGTCTTCTTCAAGAGTAAGGGTGCCAAGGTTTTTGTTTTCGGTGTATTGTTGGTTTTTTAAAACGCTTGTTTTAAAGGAGATGAATTCTATTTTTAAGTCGTAAGTTCCAGCATTAATCGCCACTTCAAATTCCCCTTTGTTGTTGGTTATTCCGCCGCCTTCGATCTTCAAGGTACTTGTGTTAACCAAACTGATTGTCGCATATTCTAAGGCTTGTTTGCTCACTTTTTCGACAACAATTCCTTTGAGTTTTATTTTTTTAGGTAATTTATCTTGAGCAAAGAGGTTGGGAGAAATGCATAATAAGGCAACAAGCGTTATGGAGTATACAAACTTCATGGGGTAATGGATTTATTTTATGAGGTCACAAAGATAACTTTTGCTTTAGAATGGGTACACTTCTCATACGTTTATTTTGGCTTTTCGTAAAAGCATTGCAGGCTTGGAGCGACAAATAATAGGAATGAATTCGTTTTTTAAAATAGAATCAAAGGCAAAGCTTAATGCCAAATGAGTTTGTAAATGATATCGGCTAATTTTTTTTAGTTCTTTAAAATGTACTACATTCGAGTGCGTAAATTTTAATTTTTAGGTTATGTTTTTAGAACAAGCTTTTCATGCAGAAAATAAATTTTGGAAGTACCTTATTGGTTCTTTTGTTGTTATCCTTGCGGCTTCATTGGCTCAAGCACCCTTAATGATAGCCCTATATTTTGCTGCTCCATCTACCGATTTAGGTCAACTTTCAACCGATGAACTTTTGGGTGTATTGGATTCAAATTTATCCTTGTTTTTAATGACCTTAACCTTTGTTGGCGGTATTGTTGGCTTGTATTTTGTGGTAAAATGGATTCACAAACAGCGCTTTAGATCAATTATTAATCCCTATGCCTCGATAAGATGGGGAAGAGTTTTTTTTGCTTTTGGTTTGTGGGCAGGCGTTGTGGTTATTACCACCGGTTTAGATTACTTGTTAAATCCATCCAGTTTTACGCTGCAATTAGACTGGCAGTCATTCCTTGTCTTGGTACTTGTGGCGGTAATCATGTTGCCGCTCCAGACCAGCTGTGAAGAACTCATCTTTCGAGGTTACCTGATGCAAGGTTTTGCAAATTTGTCTGGGAACAAATGGTTTCCATTACTGCTGACATCTGTAATTTTTGGCAGCATGCACATCATGAACCCAGAGGTAACTAAAATGGGCTATACTATTTTAATTTATTACATCGGAACCGGATTGTTACTTGGCGTGATTACACTCATGGATGATGGACTTGAATTGGCTTTGGGCTTTCATGCAGCCAATAATTTGGTGGGTGCACTTTTGGTAACCTCAAGCTGGAGTGTTTTTCAAACGCATGCGTTGTTGATCGATGTATCTGAGCCCGAGATAAGTACCGATGTGCTTTTGCCGGTGTTTGTCATTTACCCCATTTTGCTTGTAGTTTTTGGTAAAAAATACAACTGGACCCAGTGGAAAGAAAAATTAGCTGGAAAAATTAGTCCATTACATTAATGTAGAAATTCGCAATTCATGGCTGATTACCAATTTGTTCATCCGCAGTTTACGCTCAATGGATTTTCGTTCACCCAATCTGATTTATCTCGCGTGGCCTATGCCTACATCAAAGAAGGCGACGAATACGAACAACAGTTGGGCTTGTTTTTGCTCCATTGGTTTGATGATTCTCCCACGATCGAATTAACCACTTCAGGTACAACGGGTTTGCCAAAAAAGATCATATTGCCCAAACAATCACTTGTCGAATCGGCCAAAGCAACTGGGGACTTTTTTCAATTAAACGCCACCACCAAGGCCTTACTTTGTTTATCTACTCAATTCATCGCTGGCAAAATGATGGTGGTGCGTGCCCTGCAATTGGGTTGGCACTTGGAAGCCGTCATGCCTTCCTCTTTTCCGCTGCAAAAAGTAGACAAGCACTATGATTTTGTTGCCATGGTTCCGCTTCAAGTAGCTCATTCGTTAGCAAAATTAAACCAGATAAAACTAGTATTAATTGGAGGTGCACCACTGTCCAATGCGCTGCGAGACCAATTGATCAAGTTAGGCACCCAAGCCTACGAATCATATGGCATGACCGAGACAGTAACCCACATTGCGGTAAAACCCATTCGAGAACCCTATTTTACAGCCTTGCCAGGTGTGCATTTTTCTGTAGACGATCAACAATGCTTGTGCATTACAGCCACGCGAATCACTGCAGAGCCGGTGCTTACCAAAGATGTGGTTGACTTAATTAATCCCACCCAATTTGCGTTTGTAGGCCGCTTGGATAATGCCATAAACAGCGGGGGAGTCAAGTTGTTTCCAGAATTGATCGAATCCAAATTGGCGCAAGGGATTCCACATCGTTTTTTTGTATTGGGACAACCCGATGATACCTGGGGCGAAAAAGTAGTATTGGTTATTGAGGCCGAGCCGTATGCACTACCTACCACTCTTTTTGATGCGTTAAACAAATTTGAAAAGCCAAAAGAAATCGTGTTTCAAACTCCTTTTCTCGAAACTGTTTCAGGAAAAATAATCAGAAAACGCAGCGATTAAAGCCCTTTAGATAGGATGTAAAAATCAGTGTCTTTTACCTGAATATCTTTTTTAGTTACTTTCTTTATACCTTTTGATTTCCACGTTTTATTCGGATACACGCGCACTGCTTTACCTTTAATCACAAGGGTAGCAGGTAAGTTAAATGCTTTTTCAGCACAATTCCAGCGGTAACTCAGCTTGTTATTGGCTAATTTCCATTCCAGAATTGGCAATTCTTTGTGCCGTAAATACTGATTAAAAATGGGCGCCAATGCCAAGCCCGATTGTTTGGAGAAAAAGTCAATTACCGTTTGGGTGTCGATAATTTGGTGAGTATACGTAGTGCTGAACTCTTTGATTAGTTGCCACCAACGTTCGTCATCATTAATATAACTTCGAATGGTATGTAATAGCAAGGCTCCTTTGTAGTACATGTCACCGGAACCTTCGTTTTTTACGCCATAGGATCCAATAATGGGCTTGTCATTTTTGACGTTCTTTTTTAGTCCATTTAAGTACGTAAGCGCGGTTTCTTTATCGTATTGACATTCCAAATACACCGATTCGCTGTAACAGGTAAACCCTTCGTGTATCCACATATCGGCCACATCTTTTGCCGTAATGCTATTGCCAAACCATTCGTGGCCGCTTTCGTGCACCAAAATAAAATCAAACAACAAGCCTTTTCCAGTACCCGACAAATCAGATCCTAAATAACCATTTTGGTAGCCGTTCCCATAGGCTACCGCACTTTGGTGTTCCATACCCAAATAAGGCGCTTCAACCAATTTGTATCCGTCAGCAGCAAAGGGGTAGGGGCCAAATTTTTCTTGAAAACAATCTAGCATGGGTTTAACGCCAGCAAATTGTGTTTTGGCTTTGGCTTCGTTGTCACGCAAAACATAATAATCCTGATCGAGTCCTTTATAGGTCTCCCCAAAATGCACAAAGTCGCCCACATACAAGGTTATGTCATACGCATTGATCGGATTTTTTACTTCCCATTCCCATCGAGTTTGGTTGGATATTGTTTGAATAGAACCTTTGAAACGGCCATTTGAAACGGCCACAAGCGGAGAAGGAACCGTAATGTACACCGTTGCTCCACGATCGGGTTCATCGCTTTGGCTGTCTTTGCACGGAAACCACAAACTGGCTCCATCGCCTTGCACGGCTACTCCGATAAATGGATTTCCTTGACGGTCTTTGCTGAATACCAGGCCGCCATCCCAAGGCGCATTGAGGGCTACTTGTGGCTGTCCGTGGTAATAAAATTGCAGTGTATATTCGGGTATTTGGGGTGTTAATTCTGTAGAGAAATCCACAAATACGGCATCAAATTCGCGTGTATACGTTAAGGCATGCTGATCCAGTGTAATGCTGTCAATTTGCATGTTGGCAAATAAATCTAACTGAATTCGTTTGGTGGGCTGCAATACAGCAAATTGAATCGTGTTTAGACCCTGAATGCTTTTTTGAGCCGGATTGAGTTGAATGTCAAGGGAATATTTTTTAACATCATAACACAGCCGTTCAATAGGCAATCCTCCTTTTAATGAATCCTTTCGAGTAAATTGTTGCGCTTGACTTGCGCTAAATACAAGCAAAAAGAACAGGACTAGTTTGTACATGGAAAATCGATTATACTTGAAGAACACCCATGTTGAATTTTTTCTCAATCGGTGCATGATTGGCCGCTTCGATTCCCAAGCTGATCCACGTTCGGGTATCCAATGGATCAATTACGCCATCGGTCCAAAGCCTTGCAGCCGCATAATAGGGCGAGACTTGTTCATCGTAACGGGCTTTAATTTTATCGAATAATTCTTGTTCCTTTTGTTCATCCACCACTTCGCCTTTGTTTTTGAGCGTAGCTGCTTCAATTTGCACCAATACTTTGGCTGCTTGAGTGCCTCCCATTACTGCCAATTCGGCACTGGGCCACGCGGCAATTAAACGCGGATCATAGGCTTTGCCACACATGGCATAATTTCCAGCGCCATAACTGTTACCAATTACAATCGTAAACTTTGGCACCACCGAATTAGAAACAGCATTTACCATTTTGGCGCCGTCTTTAATGATGCCGCCGTGCTCCGATTTGGATCCCACCATAAATCCGGTAACATCTTGTAGAAAAACCAACGGAATTTTCTTTTGGTTGCAGTTGGCAATGAATCGAGTGGCTTTGTCGGCCGAATCCGAATAGATTACCCCGCCAAATTGAATTTCCCCTTTTTTTGTTTTAGATACACTGCGTTGATTGGCAATTATTCCAACCGCCCAGCCATCGATGCGGGCATAGCCTGTTATGAGGGAATTGCCATAATCGCCTTTATACAAATCAATTTCGGAATGGTCAACCAAGCGCTTGATGATTTCGAGCATGTCGTATTGTTCGGTTCTTGACTTGGGTAAAATGCCGTAAATCTCTTTCTCATCCAAGGCCGGTTTGGCCGCTTTTTCTCGGTTGAATCCAGCTTTATCGAAGTCACCTATTTTACCTATAATTCGTTTGATACGGTCCAAGGCATCTTTGTCATCTTTGGCTTTATAATCGGTTACACCCGAAATTTCACAATGGGTGGTGGCTCCACCAAGTGTTTCATTGTCAATGTTTTCGCCAATGGCCGCTTTGACCAAATAACTTCCGGCTAGAAAAATACTGCCTGTTTTATCCACAATCATCGCCTCGTCACTCATGATGGGCAAATAGGCTCCACCGGCTACACAACTTCCCATTACAGCCGCAATTTGTGTGATGCCCATGCTGCTCATGATGGCATTGTTTCTAAAGATGCGACCAAAATGCTCTTTGTCTGGAAAAATTTCGTCTTGCATGGGTAAGTATACCCCGGCGCTGTCTACCAAATAAATAATGGGCAAATGGTTTTCCATAGCGATTTCTTGGGCACGTAGATTCTTTTTTCCGGTGATGGGAAACCAAGCGCCTGCTTTTACAGTAGCATCATTGGCCACCACGATACATTGTTTGCCTTGGATGTACCCCATTTTTACCACCACACCTCCTGATGGGCAACCGCCGTGCTCAGCATACATGCCTTCTCCAGCAAATGCACCAATTTCTATGGCAGTTGTTTTGGTGTCCAAAAGGTAATCGATGCGTTCTCGTGCGGTCATTTTACCTTCGTTGTGCAGTTTCTCGATGCGCTTTTCGCCGCCTCCAATTTTTACCTTGGCAAAGCGTTGTTTGAGCTGGGAAAGAAGCAATTTATTGTGGTCTTCGTTTTTATTGAAGTTGATGTCCATTGGGTTTATTTTTGTAGGCGCTAATTTACAAAACCTTGCTAAAGTATTTTTATAATTTCCGCAAAACGTCAATTTAATAACATGCAAATAATATATAATTTGCAATTAATTAGATTGGACTTATTACATTTGAAGAAATTTTTTAAA
>Ga0315908_10000899_pt1 | contig 22783 bp, 9 predicted proteins | sample LakEriMetagenome_12_FD_203520 | JGI IMG/M metagenome (GOLD analysis project Ga0315908, IMG submission 203520) | Freshwater fungal communities from buoy surface, Lake Erie, Ohio, United States - Buoy 4 MA124 | ecosystem: Environmental > Aquatic > Freshwater > Lake > Lake biofilm | place: USA...
ATATGCCTTTTATGAATGGAGCAGAATGTGCTAAAGAAATAAGAAAATTAGAATAAGAATATATTTAAAATAATATATCCAATTAATAATTTAAAGAAACTATATTAATTGGATTTAGTTCTTAAGATGATTAAATAGTATATAATTTATTCATGGAAAATGGTGCTAACTTAATTTTATCTAAACCATCAAATTTAATTTAGATAAGCAAAGTTTTTGAAAAATTTTTAAAATGAAATTTCTTAATTTTTATTTTTTTATGTTGTTACTTTTTTATATAATAGTAAAAATTAAAAAATTATAATTTATATTTTCTTAAAAAATAAAATATTATTTGTTAATAAATATTAAAGTTACTATCATATAAATTTTTATTATATAAATTTTAAATTTAATTGCATAATAATTTCATTCATGAAATTCTAAATTTATTGATTTTAATTCCAAGCAAACTCAAAAGTGAAATAGGAATTGGTATTTAACTTGATCCTCATATTACTAAAAGACATAAATATAATTCTTTCTTTAAATTTTCTTTTACTTTTTGTCTTACACTCTTAAAAAAATTATTATCTGAAATTTTTATTTTTAATATTTAAAGTAAATTATATTATTTATTAATAATCTTATTTATTAAATAAATTAGATAATAAATCATATGATAAAAAAATATAAGAATAAAAATTTTTTCAGTTATTTATTGATATTAAAATTTAAACAGTTTCTTAAACTAATTCATTAAAAATAAGTTCGGAAATTTCTAATTAAACAAGAGTTTCTTTATCATCATAATTGATCCATTTTTCTTCCTGTTCAAAAATCTAATAATAATATAAATAATAGATACTTCATTTATAATAAGTCTTTCAATTCTCTCCTCTCTAATTTATTCCATAATTTCAGTGTTGCATAATTCATGATTATCATCTCAATTTTCATTAAGAAATCCACACATATTTAAACTCCACTCCAAAACTTTATTTTTAGCTTAATCTAAAACGATATCTAGATTATCATGATTAATATCACTAAATGTAATTTTTTTTTAGTTTAACTTCCATTTAAGAGGCTAACCTCTAACATCAAAAGGCCTGAAATATTCAAGAGCTTCATTCATAGAATTAAATAAAGCTCTTTCAAGGTAATTGATAGTGTTAATTGATGATGAATTATATTATTGACGATCTTCATTAAAATATTATTGCAATTGCAAATAAGTTTCTTCAGAAATTATTTATTAAGGTATTACTATACAATCTTCCTTTTGAGGCTTGAACTCTAATCAATGTAACATCTTCAATTTCTAAAGTTGATCGAAATCATACGCTATGTTAATATTATCTAAAAACTAAGAAACATATTTTGATTTAACGAGAATGCACAAATGCATCAAATAATCTTCAATTTTAATGACACTTGTATCAAATCTCTGAATTAATTTCTCATAAAAACCTTTATCTTTATACCCCTATTCTACTTTTTCCCTTAAACTAATGTTTCTATTCATATCATCACAATATTCATTTATAAGACATACTATTAGTGTTTCTACTATAGATTCTATTTTTATATCTGATTCTATTTTTTGTTATTTTTAATCCTTTTTTTATTTTTGATTCAGCTTATTCACTTCATCTATTTAAATTCTTTATTGATTAATTATTTATTTTTATGAATCAATATTATTATTAATTATGTTGATTTTTATATTTTAATTATTATTAATGTTATCAATTTTATAATCCTTATTATTTTTACTTTCTGATTATATTTAATTTTATTATGAATATTTTTTAACTGGAGATATATTATTTTCTTAAATAGGTTGCATATAAAAAGTATCAGGTTCTGAAATAACTCTCTAATTAATATAATAAGATTAATTAAAAAAATTATCCTCATTATTATTATCACTTAAATTATCCTAAATTCCCATTAGTTTTTTAATTAAATCCTTATCTCTTTTAGTTTTTTAAAAACTGTCTAAACTTATTTTTATTCCTTTTTCCAATTAAATTTTTTTATTTTTTAATTATTACATTTCTTTTGTAACCCATTTTTCTAATTTCATTTTTTAAATATTATAACTTTTGGGGCTTACTTTATTGTTATTCAATTTTTATTTCATAATCACTTCTTCACTTGAATGTTATATTTTCAAAGCTTAAGCTCTCATTTTTATAAATTATTTTATTTTTTCTGAATCTTATAATTTAATTATTTATTTTTAAGTAAATTTTGCAAATGAATTTTGGCCAAAAATGCTTAATTTCTAACCTTATTATTTACAGTCATTTTAGGTAAAATAATTTTCATATATCATAATATTATCTTTAGCTTCATTATTACTTATATTATCATAAGATTATTTCAATGAGTTTATACTATATTATTCCAATATACTATTAAAGGATTTATTACTTTCCTAACTTTCTTTTATTGTTTTTTCACTTCCAATTATTAATCTTAATTATTTTTTATCTTAAAAATTATTTTCATGCTTTTTTTATTAACTTTTATCTTTTATATTTTAGTAAAATAAATTTAATTTATTATTATCATTTTGATTTATCTATTTTATTTATTATTCTTATTCTTATGCTTATATATTATTATTAAATTTATTTTTTTAATTCAATAAATCTTGTTAATTATTTTATAAATTTTATTAATTTTTTTAACTTTATTCTTATTTATTTATTATTTTATATAAATTAGTTTTTTACATATCAAAATCTTATGATTTTAATAATTTTTCTTTATAAATTGAATTTTATTTAATTGAATTTTCAAATTCTTTTTCTGATTAAATTCTTTTCATTGGTAATTCACATTATCTTTATTCATATTCTTTTTCTACTTCTATTGTATTTATATTTAAACCTTTTTTCCTCCAATCTTTTTACAACTATTGTTATTATAACGATTTTTCTTATTTTTCTTAAAAAAATGTTAAGTTGTTTTTAAGTTTTAATTAATTTTCATTATTTGAGTTCATTTTTTTTTACTAATTTTCTAAATTATTTCTGTTTTATTTACTCAATTAACTTTTTTACGTTTTTTTTGCTAATAATTTTTCCTTGTTATTTTTTACCTCTTCTATTATTTAATTAATGCTTTCTTTAATATTTTAATAATCTTAAGATAGATATAATCTGAGTAATTTTTCCTAAATTTTAGTCCAACTGTTATACTACTAATACTTGATTTATTTTATTTTTTAATCTTTACCATTATTGCTTTAATTTTCATTATTATTTATTAAAAAATTAGAATAATTTTGACTTGATTCACTTTCATATATATTACTTATATGTATATTTTTATCAATATTTTAATGCTCATTGTTTTAAAAATATTTTTTACTAGCACTTCCATCAAGTTACTAATATATTGTGTTATTAACAATAGATAATTCTGAATGATTTTCATTATCGTTTTCTATAATAATGTCATTATATCTATTAATTTTTTCAAATTAATCATCAAATATTTATTATAAATATTTTTTTAGCTATTTTCTTGTTCTATATCCTCTAAATACTTTTTGGATTAATATTACTATTTTATTAAGTTGATAAAATCCACTATCTTAATCTTCATTTTACTAATTTTAATCTTGTTATTTTTAAATTTATTAATTATATTATTACTATTTTTATATTTTATTTTAATACTTATTTTCTAATTAATTTTAATTATGATTTAGATTAATTTATTATTTTTATTATAAATTATTTTATTTTTATTTATCATTTATTAATTCCTTTTATATTTATTATAAATCTTAATAATTTTATTTGATATAATTAATGCACTATTTTTTTTAATTATTTTGAATATTTTATTCTTAAATTTAATTAAATCTAATTTGTTTTTAATTTAATAATTCTAAATCTACTTCATTTTATTCTTTTATTTATATGGAATTATTTTTTTATAATAAAATTTAATTAGTTTTTTATTATTTATTTTTTGGGTTTTAAATTTTATTGTTTTAATATTATTTATTTTCATCTTGTTATAAATCTTATTTTTATTTGATTGAATTTTATTAAAGAATATTTTTTTAAAAAGTAATGTTATTATTATTTTATAAATTGTTTTTTTAATTATTGTTTAAAAAATTTTCAAACTTATTTTTAAATAATTCATATTAGTTTTTTATTTTTATTTTTTTTTCAATAAATTTTTAAATTTAATCTTAATCAACTTTTTTATTTTTATTCTCTTTATCCATCATTTATTTATATTCTTTATATAATAAACTAAAATCGATAGATTATTAATTATCATTTAAGTTTTTTTTCTTTTTTTTTAACTTTTTTAAATTTTATTTTTAATTTGAATTTATTATTATTTGTTTTTGTTATTATTTTATCTCATTTATATTTTATTACAATTTTTACTTTTAATTTTCTTTTAATTAATTTATATTTTAATTATTAATTAAAAAATTGGTTTTTTTTTCTTGCATAAATTTTTATACATTAGAAAGAACTTTTTAATGTTTTTTATTATCTTTTTTTATCTATTTAAATTTATTTTGCTCATCTTAAATTTTTTTCATCATATTTTATTTTTCCTATTATTTGATTTAATTTATTTATTTTGGAGATAATTGATTTAAAAATTCTAAACCTAATTAATTTCATCTTTAATCTTTGATTTAATATTCTTAGAATTATTTTTAATTTATATTCTGATACTATTATTATTAATTTTGATTTAATTATTTTAATTTATTAATATTTTAATTTTTTATAGAAGCTTTTTTAACAGATAAAGGATTAATTTTTTAATTTTAAAAAAATTTAATATTATCTTATGAAATTCTTTACTTTTTGTTTGCTTTAATGAAAAATAAATTAAATAAAAATTATAATATTATTAATTAAATAATATAATAACATACTTTTTATTTATTGAATAGTATTGATTAAATTATTATTTTCAGGCTGATTACTTTTGTCAGTACTTAAACTTTTCTACTAGATATTTTTAAGATATTTATTATTAAATAATCCAGTACTTTGAGATGTTTTTTTAACAATTCAATTTTGACTATGTTTCAAATTTTAAATTGGTGATTAATCATAATCTTGATCTTGAATCTTAATAGGCATTTTATTATTATCATATGAGCTCATAAATACTTCTTATTATTCTTGACAAGTATCATTTACTGTTTCTAAAGTGTCCAATATTTTCGTGTTTTATTTTGTATTATTTACTGTTTAAGATGTAATTAAAGAACTCTTAGCTTTTGATTAATTTTATTTTCTTGTTTTAATTTCTTAGGAAATTTATTAAATTATTAAACTTTTATTTCTTTCAGTTTTGTTTATGTTCAATTTTAAATTATCATTATTTTCTTCTTTTTATTTTTGAATGATACTTTTAAACTTGTTTTTTTCTTTTATATTTTAATTATAACTATTTTAATAATCATTATTTAAACTAACTATATTATTATTATTACTTATCGATTTAACTTGGTGAATTCTATTTTAAGGAGATTAACTAGCATTAAATCTAAAAATATTTTATTTTTTATTATCAGGAGTTATAAATTATTATCTCATTTTATCCATAATATTCACATTTTTATTTCTAGATCTACTGTTTGGGAAAATTTGTTTTTAAATATTACTATTAAAATTACTATTATTATTTATTTATATATCTTTTCTTTTTTTTTTCAATTTCGAATGTATATTCAATTATTTTTTATATTTTTAAATTTAAACTTATAGGGGAAATTTTTTATTTTAATTTCCGTCATTAATTTCTATTAAATTAATTTCAGTAAGAATTTTTCTTCCTTAAACACAATTAATTTTTTATGGTTACTTCATTGTTTATTTTTACTTTTTTTCTTATTAATTGTTATTTATACTTTGATTTTTAATAAATATTTACTTGCTATTTTAATTAATTATAACTTAAGTGGGAATTGATAAATTAAAATTTTAGAATTAGTTTATTGGACTATTCACAGTTAATTTAGGTGAATTCAATAATTATTTATTCTATTGTGAACTTTTCATTTTAAAATCTTATTCTAATTTATATATTCAAATTATTTATTATAACAATTAATTATTGTAACTTATATAAAAATTTTTATAAAAATCATTAAATTTATTATAAATTTATTATTTTGCTATTATTTTATATAAAGTCTTAAATTTCTTTAATTATTTCAGAATTCATTTTATATATACTCTAAATTTCTTACATTATTAATTTTGGATTTTTTTATGAATCTATAATAGTTTAATTTTTGTTTTATATATATTCTCTATAATTAATTAAATTATCCTTTAAAAAATATATCTGTTAAAAGTCACACATTTATAATTAGTGAATTTATATATTCTACTATTAGATAATTTTTTCCATTTAATTAATTTTTTAATTGTTTTATTTTATTATCATATTTAAATTATATATCTTTTATTCATTTTCATTATTTAAATTTTATAATTCTTATTGATTTGTAGATTATTTATCGATTTAATCATAGAGTTAAATGTATTTTTATTCAATTTCAATAATTTTTTATTTGTATTTATTTTCTATTTAAATTTATTATTAGTTAAATTATTATATTTATTATTTTTGTCTTTGAATTTCTTATTTTTGATTATTGATAATATTTATTTTTTCTTAAATTAATTAATTTTTCTATTCTATTTATTACTCCTAAAAAATTAATTTTTCATTAATTTTAATATTAATTTCTTATTCTTAAATTAAGTTTGAATTGAGTTATTAAATTTCATTATTTAATCTAAAAGAATAATTAATTTTATATACTTGTTATTTTCTTAAATAAGCTTCTCATTTTTGTTTTATAATTCGTTAAAAGTTTTTTGATTAGATTTCAATTATTTTAACTCTGACTTAGTTTTATCATGCTTAATTTGATTCTTGAGTAAAACTTAATCTAATTTGATATATTACTATATTATTAAATTTAAAAATACGTCTTACAATTTAGAAAGATTTTCAATCAAAACATTGCTTTATAATTTATTTTAATCTGATGCAAAATAATCTTATAAAAAATTAGAACTTTATTTTAATTAATTAAAAGTTTATTCAGATTCTTATGTTCAGTTATTAAAAAATTTTTATTTAAATTGTAATCTATTTTTAAATTCTTATTCTTGATTGCTTTTTTTATTATTATTTTACATTTTCAATGTGTCAAAATTACTATTTATTTTTTGTAAGCTATTATTTTAAGAGTATTTAAATGAGTTATTCTTTGAACTTTTTAATGATAATGATCTCAATTTTTTAACTATATTATATTTTAGTTAAATAATATAATTATTTAATTTTAATAATATTTCAATTAATGATTTATATTTATTACACTAAGATTATGTTTAAGATCATTATTAAGATGAATTATGTATTTGAAAATTAAAATTTGAAATAATATTTTTGTTTTTAGACTAAATTATATTGTTGCTTATATTTTATTTATCTTATCTCTATATTTTAGGTTTATGATAGGGCAAGTTTATTTTAAATATAGTCTATTTTTCATTATTCATAATATATGTTATTTTTATAAATAATTTTTTAATTATTTATAAAATATTAATATTAATCAAATTTATTAATTATAAAAAATGGATAATATTGATAATGAAAAATAAAAAAATATTAATAAATTTTAATTAAACTAAACTGAACTAAAAACAATAATGAATATTTTTTTTAAATAATTTATTAATATTTATTGAATATTTTATTTAATTAATCCAATAGAAGCAGATGATTTTAAACAAAAAAATGAATATTATTATTATTAAGTCCATAAAAATAATAGTCATGATCATTCAGATCATAAAGGCTGTGGAAAAATTAATTCCTAAATATTTATTCCAATAGATAAGATGTCTTTCTTTTAAAAAAGAATGTCAGAAATTTTAGATAAAAGTTTATTTATAAACTAGATTCCAAATATTTTAAAAGATTTAAGTGATAAATATAATAAAATAAAAGAAAAAGGAATAAAGTAAGATAAACTAGAATGGAACAAAGAAAGTTCTTAATACATTTTAAATGAAGTTTTAAAAACTGGAATAGAATAAATTTTAGTATAGAAATTGAAGAATGAGAGTAAAAGTGAACGGAGAATAGAATCAAAACAACCTCTTATGCTAGCAACTCCTTAAAGTTGGTTATAATAACATAAAAAAGAAGCATTATTATTCATTTAAAAAGAACAATTATTAAATCTAGATCATAATGATTATTGTATTTAAGAAAAATATATGGATGATATTGATTTTAATTATAAACTATTTGATGAATTTGATTATCTTGAGAAATCAGGTAGATTTGAGATAATTGAAAGTAAAATGAGAAATGATTGTCAAATGTGGGTGAGTCTTAAGGAAATATTAGAAGGAGATTTCTAAGAATTAAAAAAACTATCTCATAAAATGTCATCAATTCCTTTTGAACTTAATCATTGAATGAATTATTCTTGTTAGATCAGTGAATCTTTTTTATTTTCTTATTTTTCAGGCAGAAATCAGGAATCATATATAAATACTCATTTTGATTCTAGTTTCAGTAAATAATATGATACTGGTAAGTAGTTTACATGTTTATACTTTTCTATTAGCAAATCATTAAATCAGTATCATTCAGACACTATTTTAAATCTTTATCATTATTAAAATAATGATTTAATACAAAGTATTAATGTCAAAACTGACATGCTTGTTATTCTTAAAAGTAGGAAAATTGCTTATTCTATCAGTAATAAATCTCTTAAGCAGTTTATATTCATTTTCTATATCAATGGGCCTTCTGATATTAACAATTTTAAGTTTTGATTTTATCTTATTTATTTACTATATATTTATTTTATAATTTATACTTTATCATTTATATTATTTTATATAATTGTATTTTTATATTTATTATAAAGTTAATATTAATTTTATACTATAAATTTATTATCATATCAAATGATTTCTCTCAATCAGCAAGTATAATCGATTCTAAGCCTCTATTAAGTTCATCCTATTAATGAAGAATAAGATCCTAAAATATTAATGGATGAAGAAATAAAAAAAATAAGTATTTTATAATAGATATTTTAGACAAAAAATTAAAGAAACAAAATTTAGATATTAAGAAGATGAAGGAATAATAAAATGTAGAAGAATTATTAGAGACTCTAAATAAAATAGTAAAAAATAATAATGATTTTAGGTAAGTGATATAAAATAATCAAGATGTGAATACCTTATAAATTAAAACAATTATAAAGACAATAAATAAGAAAGAGATAAAGGTAATATAATTGAGATAAATGATAATAGGTTTGGATTTAGTGAAACAGCAAAGGGAAACAAGAAACACATTAGAAAAATTATACGAAACATTATAAAGTAAAAACCAATAGATGATAAATGAGAATTAAGAAGTGGTGAATGAATAAAACCGATTAAGATAAGAATAATCTTAGAGTTTCTAAAGAAGAGTTTCAGAAATATAAGTAAAATTAGAGAATTTAGGATCGACAAGGATGTAACAATTAAAAGAAAATTAGATTTTAAAGGATAAGCTGAAAGAAGTTGAGATTTAATTTTAGAAGAGGGAAATGTTATGTTAGATGTAAATTGAGAAAAAGGGATTGGAAAGTAAATTAATGGAAAATAAGTTTGAAATGTAGATTAGTCATATTGAAAGTGAATAATCTAGGGTTGAAGAGTATTCTAATTAGCTTAAAGAACTTTAAGTTTAAGAGGATCTTATTATTTAAAAGAGTGCTATTTTTTAATAGAATGCTGATTAATTCCAGGCTATTATGTTATCTACTAATGCTGCATTTTCAACTTTCAAAAAAAATTTCGAGCATGTATTCATTATTTAGTCATATAGAAATACATATACATTTATACATAAATATATATAAAAATATATAAAAATATATAAAAATATAAAAAAATATATAAATATATAGAATATAATAATATATACATATATATAGATAAAAATATTTACTTATAAATCATCATCATTATTTTTAATCATTAATATTTAATCAAAATAGATTAATTTACTTTCTTCTAAAATTGAATCTTAAAATAGAGAAACATAATAGAAATCAGAAAAACAGGATATTTCTATAGTAAATATGTTACAAAACGTAATATTTAATTTATGAATAATAGTATTATAAATTAAAATAAGAAAAAGTAAAAATAGATTAATAAACAAGCAAAATTTAATAATTGTAATAAGCCCTATGTTAAACTATAGCATAAAAAGAAGAATTAATAGAATAAATGGAAAAATAGTTATAATAATGATAGATTTAATATATAATGCAATAAATTTTATATTATATTATAAGAATAATTATTGAGGATTGAAATATATTGAGATTAGAGGATCTATTATAATATTAATAGTTAAGGAGAATGAACAAGTATAGCGATTCAAAAATGGATATAAATGAATAAACAAGTAGTTTTGAATAAAAAACGATAGAAAATAAAAACGATAAAAATAAAAAGAAAGACAAAATTGAAGAAAACAAATAAAACTAGATAAGTATTGATGAATTCAACATGTTGAAAATAATTGGTAAAGGTTCATACTCAAATGTGATTTTAGTACGTAAAAAAACAAACAAAAAGCTGTATGCAATGAAAGTAATAAAGAAAAAAAACCTAAATAAAGCTAGATAGATGAACAATATTTTAACGGAAAGAGACATCCTTGTAAATTGAGATTGTTAATGGATTGTAAAAATGGACTATGCTTTTTAAAATGAAAAGAAGCTTTATTTCGTATTAGAGTACTGTCCAGGTGGAGAATTGTTCAGCCAATTGGTAAAGAAGCAGTATTTATCCGAAGATCATGCAAAATTCTATACTGCCTAGATATTATTGGCCTTATAGTATCTTCATAAGAGAGATATAGTGTATAGAGATTTAAAACCAGAGAATGTAATAATTGATTAAGAAGGATATATTAAATTAACGGATTTCGGATTATCTAAGATGGATGTTAATTCTCTTAATAAGACTTATTCTATTTGTGGTACTCCTGAGTATTTAGCTCCTGAGATTCTTTCGAAGCAAGGACATGCTAAATAAGTTGATTTTTGGACTCTTGGATGTATTATTTATGAGTTAGTTACAGGAAGACCTCCCTTTACTGCTCAAAATACTAATAATCTTTTTAAGCTTATAATGGACAGAAATCCATAAATTCCTTATAATCTCTCTAATGATCTTAAAGATTTACTTAATTAACTTTTTATTAAGAATCCTGAGTAAAGATTAGGATCTATTGGAGGAGCATAGGATATTATGAACCATCCTTGGTTTTAGAATTTTGATTTTGAATCATTAATCTAAAGAAAACTTAAAAGTCCTTTTATTCCTAAACTTTAATGTGATAATGACGTTTAATATTTCGATCGTGAATTTACCTAATTAGATTTCAGCCCACAGTTGAGCTCTCCTAGTAAAAATCAAAACAATTTTAAAGGTAAATTTATTTACTTAAATTTTTTTAGATTTTTCCTATAATAAAAGCTCAATTTCTACATAAAAAATCATTAACCATAATAATCTTAATAACAATGATAATAATAACAATAATATTTCAATTAATAATTAATCAATTGATTCCTCTTTTAATAGTGAATATTAAAGTGTGCATTCTTAAGAATAAGAGTTTTATATAGAAACTAATAATAAAAATTTAAATGATTAATTTAATTGATATTTCATATTTAAATTTATTACTTTATTTCAAACTTTTTAAAATTTTATATAATTATAATATTTAATTTTTTTTAACTATTAATGAGCATAAATAGAAAATTAAATTTTGATTAATTTTCTAATGAATCTAATATCACATTAAACACTATTGAAATAAATTAGTTATAGATAAATTAATAATATAATAATAATAATATTTAACAAGAAATTGAAGAAATAAAAAACCTTAATAACTTAAGATAAATTAATTAATAATAAAAATAATAAATAGATTAATTAATCAGTACTGTAATTAAAATTTAATTAATATAAAAGATTAAAGTAAATTAAGATTAAATATAAATTTAATAAATAAAAATAGAATGATTAAATAATAAATTATTCAAATAATAATAAGAAATTGAGCAGCATGAAAAAAAATATGAATAACTATATAGATAAATTATTTAATATAAATAGTAAGACAAACAAATATAATAATTAATTATAAATTAAAAAAGTGATATAATATGATAATAAAATTAAACTAAATATTTAAATACAATACTGAATTTTAATGAGCATGAAAATAATTTATACTATATATAAGAAATAATAAACTTATTTTAAGTAAAAAAAATATTTATATTTAAGACTATTCATAATTAATTTGTATTATAAAAATAATCATTAATTTCATAAAAATAAACATTAAAAGAAAACCATAATTAAAATTTAGACGAAATTAAATAAATAAAAAATAAGTTTAGAAAAATTTAGTCAAATTATCAAAATGTATAATATTAATATGATTATTAGAAAAGTCAATCAAATTAAGTATTACTAGATGAATTAAACAAAATTAAAGAAATGTAATAAAAATAATTAAAAATAACAGATATATTAAATAAAATATTAATAAAAATTATTTAAGATTATCTAGATTATTTAAAATAAAGTGAAATTCAATAATTAATCTAATATTTGTAAAAAAAATATTAAGAATTTGAAATAGAAGAATTAAATCAAATAATATTTAATGTAAAAAAATATAAAGATAAAACAATAAGCACAATATTTAGTCAAAGAAAATAATAATATTAATAGGGAGAAGAGATTGGAAAAGAAAAGAAGAATAGATTAAATAACTCAATGTATTTGAATAATAAATATTGAAATTAAATATTATTTATAGATGATAGATTTATTAAATTTTGTAATAGATAATATTAAATCAATTTTATGAAGAGATGGATTACATAAGCCATTCCATTCCTTCTTACAATCCTTCTTGTTCTTTTGCTGAACAGGCAACAATGCTCCATTATCTATCTTTAATTTAACTCAATTACAAAGTTTCATTTATCTCTTCTGCAGATAATGCAGAAATCAAATCTTATTTATTTGCATAAATTAAAAGTGGAATTTATTTCAATTTATCTTCCTTTTTTTATAAAATTTATTAACCAATACAGTTTTTATTTATATTATTATATTAAAAATAATAATATTAATTATAAAAATAATATTCATATTAAAAATATTAAAAAATACTAGTATTAAAAATAATAGTACATAATAATATAATTATTTATAATGATAAGTATTAGTAAAACAAATATTATTAATCTTATTAGAAATAAAAGTAATAATATAAATGAGAATAATAATGATTAAAATAATGATAATAATGGATGATAATATGATAATAAAGTGATAAATTACATGAAGTAGATTCTACAATTCAACTCCTGATTCTTATAACCTCATTGTATCAGAAGAGTCAATGACAAAAACAAGAGCATCAGTGTTATCAAAATAATTATTCCAATAAGTTCTAAGCTATTTCTAACCTCCAACATCCCACACATTGAGTTTAAAGCCTTCATGAGTTAGATTTTTTATATTGAACCCATGAGTTGGAGTTATTTTAGATATATCTTCATTAGAAAGAGACTTTAAAATTGTTGTTTTCCCCGCATTATCCAATCCTAATACCAATATTCTCACTTCTCTTTCCTGCTTCTTCAACTATTTTCTTATTAGGTTTAATAATCCCATTCAATTATTTATTTTTTATTATTATTTATTATAATCCTCATATATATATAAATATTTTTTATTCATTTAATTCATATACTTTTTTTATTCCCTAATAAACTTTCAATTTATTCTACTATTTTTATTATGTCTATCTTATAAAATGTTAACTAATAAATATTACATCCACTGTATATTTTTCATCAATAAAAGGATGTTAGGCCAACATTTCAAAAGTAATTCTCTGAATTCTTGAATCAGCTTCAAATTAAATAATACAATAACAAATATATTAATGAATAAAACATAAATAAATTGGTAAAAAAGTTATTATATAAATAATTAACAAAAAATACCAAGATGACTTTGAAATTCAGTTTTAGCTGCAAAAAGAGTGTTTATAAAATTAATAAGTTCTATGGTTCTGTCAGTTTAAGAATTAATTTATGAAGTGCTTTGGACCCCTAATAGTTTTAAAAGAATATTAGCGAGATTCTCCATTAATTTACATTCTAACAGTTCATGGCAGTTGTTCAGAAACCGTCTTTCCTAATTGAACCAAACATTTCTCAATACAATTCTTATATTATTATAAATATAAATAAAGTAATGAAATATTTAAGATACTTGACAGAATCTGGAACATAAAACAAATTATCTGTTTATATGATTTGAGGAACATAATTAGTTTTTAAGAGAAGATCATGAAAAGCAATAAAGAGCTATCTAAGTATCCAGAAAAAGAGTTATTATTAATTAAATAGATTGATAGTAAGATTTGATAGGGAATGGGATTTAAAGTAGGTGAAAAAGTAAAGAAGATAATCAGGATGAGAATTAAGATTAAAGCCTAGATAATTAGGAAAATATGATGAGAATCTCAACTAATGTAAGGCATCAATAGTGATACTGATAGTTTCTGATTGAATGATGTTTATTATGCTTTTAGACACCTTAAGCACCTCCACAGGATAATCCTTATCCACACAATATCCTAATTCTACACTCACTCCATTCTCTTCTTCTCTTAGTATCTTTATTTTCTAGTTTCGGTATTGTACATCCCTTACTCATTATTATTAATACTCTTTCCAGATAAATTCACTTTCCTCTTATACTATCTCTACACTTGTTTTATCATTCTTAATTATATTTATTACTTCTTTTTATTAATTTATTCGTTCACATTATTATTATATCTTATCATTTATTCTTCAGAATTCTTTTTCATTTTCTTCTTATAGTTCTTGTTACTTTGTAAATATCTTGTACAAACTTAGAAGTTATTCTTTTGTAAAATCAAGTCTTTGCCAATTTTGAATTATATTTTTGCAATCATTTAATTTTTTACAAAAATTACTTAAACAATCTTCTAAATCATATAATTTATCGTTTTTATAAAATTAAGAAATTAAACATAAAAAATGCTCAATTTTCATCGGAAATATTAATAAGTTTCTATCTATATCTTTAATTTCATCTAATAAAAGAAATTTGTTTATTGATAATTATTTTATTAAAATATCCCATTCAATTTAGCTATTTATCTATCCATCATTTAAATTATTATTCAAAAATTAGATAAAGTTTTGTAAATTCATTTATATAATTATTTGAATACTTAAATAAACTTTTTTTTTAATAATTTTATAAAAATTATTTTTATATTTTTAAGATATTAAATTTAATGAATCAGCTTAAAAGACTATTTTAATAAAATTATAAATGTATAAATAATAAATTATGGAAAAAAAAATAAATAAAATAATATTCAGATATTCCTAAGAACTTAAATTTAGATAGAGAATGTGGTAATAAAATATAAAATAAAAGAATAAAGAAAAAAAAATAAAAAGATAAAATAATAATAAAAAATTAAAGATAAAACAATAATTAAAAATAAAAAAATATTTTAAATAATTTAATTAAAAGTGATAAGTTAAACAGATAACGGGATTCGAGTGGCAAGTGAAAAAATGGATACAGATATAGTATGTGTTAGTGTATTTATAAATTGTGGATCAAGACAAGAAACAGAAGAGACAAGTGGATCAGCTCATTTCCTAGAACATTTGAACTTTAAAGGTTCAGAGAAAAGAAGCAGAGTTTAATTAGAATTAGAAGTGGAGAATATGGGAGGATAATTGAATGCTTACACTTCAAGAGAAAATACATCATTTACAATGAATGTATTTAAAGAGAATTTGGAGTAAGCAGTCGAAATATTATCAGATATGTTGATTCATAGTAAGTATTCTTAAAGAAGTCTGGAAAATGAGAGAGATACTATTTTTAGGGAATTAATTGAAACTTAGAAGGAGTCATTTGAAACTCTCATTGAAATTAGTCATCAAGTTAGTTATCCTAATCATTAAATCGGAAGACCTATTTTAGGAGAAATAAGAAATATTTAAAATATTACAAGAGATATGGTTATTGATTATCATCATAATTTCTATAGAGGCGACAATATTCTTGTTGTTGCTGCTGGAAATCTTAATCATAATCATCTTTTGGATTATGTAAATAAGTATTTCGGAAAACTCTAGCAAAAACTGCCTGAAAATCTCATCAATATCAATCAAGATAAACCTCTCTTTAATCCAACTGTTGCTTTTATTAAGGTATTATAATTATCTTTATTTTATATTAAACATATAAAAATAATATATAAATAGGCTGATTTATTAGAAGTCCCTCCAGAAGGAATTCATGTAGGTGTTTTCCATGAAGCTCCTGGGTGGCATAATAGTGATTATTATGGATTTCTACTTTTATAAAGACTATTATCAGATAAACCTTAATTCGAATTAGAAAGTTAATTGTATTAAAAAAGCAATATAAACTCATTCCAACAAATGTTGAATAGTTATTCTTTAATAGAAAATCAAAGATCAGCTTACACTCCTTATATAGACACAGCATTATTTGGCAATTATTACTATACTGATGATTGTAATCAGTTGTAAAACATCTTAAAACTTAACAGAGAAATATTATAATAATATAGTTCTAAATTGTCTGAATAGGAGTTGCAGAGAGCTAAAAACAGATTGTATGTTGAATTATTGTAACATGAAACTGGTGATGATATTGTCTAATCTATAGGAAATTAGGTTCTTTATTTAGGCAGAAGAGTTTACAAGTAGGAAATTGCAAGAAGAATTCAAAGTTACACTGTTTAAGATCTTTAAATTATCACCAATAAATGGCTCAATAACACCAATTATAGTGTCACTTGTTGGGGAAATGTCAAACCTTTATATGCCTTATACAACTTAGAATATTCTTGAAATTTACTATATTATTAACATTATGCATTTATTTATTCAAATTTAATTCTAAATTATTTTTATTTTTATATTATATTTAATAATTTGAATTCTATGACATCATATAGAGATTTGATGAGTTTATATTTTAAAGACAACAATAACAATAATTCTTCATCATACTTATGAGAAACCACACTAAACCAATCTAAATATAATTCTAAAGAAACTAATAATTATAAAAATATCAATTTTAAAAATTAAAACAACAATATTAAAAACAGTAATGAATAATAAATAACTGTATAAAAATAATAAAAAATGAACGATAGCATTAATAAATTATAATAATAGCTTAATTTTTAAAAAATATAAAATCAGGTTAAAATTCATTAAGGAGAATTAGAAAGTTGAAGAAAAAGTTAAGGCACAAACTAAACTTCAATTTATTAAAATTATATTGAGCAAAAAAAAGAAATATTTGAAAATTAAAATAACTTAAATTAACATTCAAGAAAATTTTCTATGTTTGATTATAACAATTCTTATTTAAATAATTTTAAAAACAAAAATGATTTTAATTAAGATTAGAAAAAATAAAAATATAATTTTGAGAGTTATTTATTGGATAGTAGTAAATTAAGTGTAAACAGTAAAAACAATAATTCTAATAATTAGAATGTAAAAAATAATACAAATATCAATATTTTTAATAATTAAATAACAAATAATAGCAAAAATAATAGTAGAAATAATAGCGTAAATTAAAATACAAACTAAAATTTTATTAATTAATAATTAGATTAGTAAAATATATTGAAAAAATAAATAGATAATAAAATATCTATGCTAAAAAAATAATCAGTTTTTTAAAAAAATTTAAATTAGGAAGAAATTAAAGAAATTGATAGTCAAAAATTAAATTAATAATAGTGTTAATTTCAAAAAAAAATTATAGAAGACTAAAATTTCATTAATTAGATAAAATAAAAATTAATTAATAATAATTTTTAAGCAAAATTATCACATTATTAAATTAGATAATAATATCAATAAAATTATTAAAAAATCAATTATGAAGATAGCCAAAATAATAATTAAAGTAGTTTAAAATACTCTATAATTTAATAATAAAATAAAAGTTGTAACCAAAATAATTTATTAAAATAAAAAGACAAATCTTTTTTTAAACATTCTTCGCATTTATAATAAAATTATGAAAAAGAATAAGATTTTCAAAATAAATTTCATGAAAATTTTAATAATTCTTAAAAATTATAAGAAAAGTTAAAATAAATAATGAAATTAAATTAGAAATCATTTTTAGCCTAAGATAATAAAATATAAGAATAATAATTTAATAAGACAAATGAATGAATAAATATTTAACACTAATAAAATATTAATTAATATTAAAGTAATAAAAACGAATTTGATTATTAAAGCAGAGAAACTGTTTAAGAGAAAAGTAATGGCAAGATATAATTATAATAAAATAAATAAAATAATTATTTATAAGTATAGTAAAAAATAAATAATCATGAATAATAAAACAGTTAATTAATGTTTGAATAAGATAATTAATAAATTTCACTCCAATAAAAATTAAAATAATAAATATAATATCAAAAAATATAGAAAGATCAAGAAAATTAAAATAATAAAGAATAATGGTAAACATAATAAGAAGAAAATTAAAGATAATAAAAATAAATGTTACAGTAATAATAATATTATAAATAAATTTTACAAATACAAGATTAGTAAAAAAGTAAAAATAAATCAAAATATCTTAATTTTATTTAAGATGATTAATTTGAATTTAGTAATAATTCAAATATTTAAAGTTAAAAATCTTAAATAAATATTAAATAAAATATTTAAGTTAATCCATAGTATTGTTTAGATGTTATTAATAAAAATTAGTTTGAATTTTAATTTGTAATAGGTAAAGGAGGTTTTGGAAAGGTTTGGAAAGTAATTCACTTAAAAACAAAAAAAGAATATGCTATGAAAGAAATGAATAAAGCAAAAATAATATGTAAAAAAAGTGTAAAATCAGTTTTAAACGAAAAGAGTTTACTTTAAAATTTAAATCATTAGTAAATATATAAATATAATTAAGATTTCTAGTGAATATGCTATGTTCTTTTTAAAATTAAGAAAATTTATATTTAGTGATGGATTTGTTAACAGGAGGAGATTTAAGATTCCACATAGGTAAAAGAAAAAGAATGAACGAATAAACAACAAGTATTAAATTATAAAAATAATGGGATAGAATTTTTTATTGCTTGCATAATAGACGGTTTAGATTATTTAAGGCAAAACAAAATAATTCACAGAGACATCAAGCCAGAAAATTTAGTGATAGATGAGGAAGGATATGTGAGAATCACGGATTTGGGAATAGCTAGAATTTAAAGGTGTGAAAATTCTTAAGATACTAGCGGAACTCCTGGATATATGGCTCCTGAAGTTATGTGTCATTAAAATCATAATTATTCAGTGGATTACTTCGCTTTAGGGGTAATGGCTTATGAATTTATGATAGGAAAAGTATTATTTTTATCATCATTTTTAGAGACCTTATACTGGTAAAACCAGGTAGGAAATTAGAGATAGTATCATTCAAAAGTAAGTCTAAATATCTCAAAATCAAATTCCAGAAGGATGGTCTTTAGAAGCAGCAGATTTTGTTAATTAAGTTATTTATTTTTCTTATTCTTTAGCTCATTAAAAGAAAACCCAATTCAAGATTGGGAAATTCAAATATAGATGAAATCAAGAATCATCCTTGGCTTGAGGATTTTCCTTGGAAAGAATTAAAAAAGAGATAAATTATATCTCCTTATTTAGAAGATGTATTATCATAAATATATATAATTTAGAAAAATATTTTTGATATAAATAAATTGTAATTTAATAACAACATTGAAAGTATTAAAGATACCTAATATTTTGAAGTGTAAAGTCAATTAAAATAATAGGATGTTTAGAGTAATTAAATTAAATATTATTAAAGATTAATTTAAAGGATATGAATCTTAGAACAGTAATTAAGTAAATTTTCAAAATAATTTTTAATAAAATTATCATATAAAATATAAATTTAAATTTAATGAATAAGATGTAGATTTAAAATCAAATATACTTGGCTAGAATAATTATAATTATAAAAATAATAGCTTTAATAATATTTAAAAATTAGAATAAAGTGAAATATCTCAAAATTATAAACGCTAGTCTTTTTTCTAATAGAAATAATAAAATTACTGAGTCTATTTAAATAAATTTTTAAAATTAAAAAAATTTAAATATATTATTAATTTTATTTAAAAATTTTATTTAAAAATTTTATTTAAAAATATTATAATTATATTTAAAGGAAAACAATATTCTTTTTTTATTATTATCTATATAAATTGTATTATTAATATTTAAATATTTTTTTTAATTTATAAATTTTATTCTTATTATTGAATATTATATAAATCTTATATTTATTTTATGATTTGATATGGACTTTATTATTTTAAATATAAATCACTAGTAAATATAAATTTTGGAAATATAAATTTATAAAAATGTTTTTCTTTTATATAGATTTATTATGATCTAATAGATATAATAATAAATATAATAATTAAAATTAGATATTTTTTTTCATTAGTTTTTATTTGAAATATCATCTAAAAATTATTCCAGAATGAATAAATTATTTTAAAATGATGCATTTTATATTTTACAAACTTTTAATAATTTCTAAATAATTCTTCTTTATTAATTATTTTCATTTTATAAATCGGTATTTTCAAAAGATATGTCAGTTTTATTTACTTTTTAGTTTATAAATAAATTATTTTTATTATGTATTTAAGAACATTAATTAAGAAAACTTCTTAATATTTTCCAAATTAAATTTAATTTTTATTTTAAAGATAAATTTTTATTATCAAATTAAATTCCTAATGAAATTTCTAATATATTAATAAATTTAATTAAAATTTTATATTCTTTAAATTAAATATTTTCATCTTAATTTACTTAAAATCAATTTTATTAAATTTAATTTTTTAAATTAGTTATTTTCTTTTTCTATATCTAATTTAAAAATATTAAATTATTATATTCTTATTATAACTAGTTAATATTTTATTTTATAAATTCATTTTTTTGTGTATTAATTTCATAATTATTAGGATTATCTAATTGTTTGATTATTTAAAAATTTTAAAATTAGTTAAAATTTTATTGTTATAATGTCTATTTTTATTTTTTTATATATCCTGATAATCACTAAGGAGAAAGATTTAATTTAATTTTGTTTTCATTCATGCTTAAAACTCTTTAATTTTTTTTCATAATTTTGATATTATAATAATTCTAAAATTTTTAATGGTAAATTAAAAATATACATATTCTAAATAAAAATAAATAATATATATAAAATTTCAATTTAAAAATTTATAAGTAAAAATATTTTTATTAATTATATTTTTTATTTTAAAATAATTTTAAAATGACAATATTTTTTAATTAATTTAAATATAAAATTAGATATTTAAAAACAAATCATAATCTTAATTATTTAAACTAAATTATTATCTAAAAATTTTTATTTAAATTTTATCATAAAAATATTAAAAATTGAAATAATTAAAAATTTAAAATTTTTAATAGATAATATTTTAAAATTTATTTTATTTTTTATTTTAAAATTGATAAGTTATTCATGATTAAATTTTTTAATTTTTATTTAATAATATTTTATTAATTATTTCAAACAAAAAAATAGGTTAGAAGGGGAGAATAGAGGAATATCTCTTATTTTATCTAATTACTTTTGGTTCAAAAAATTAATTATAATTATTTTAATATTCCTTATATCAAAATATTATTATTTATAATATCTATATATTTATTTAATTTAAGATATTAATAATATAAAAATACGAATTATATAAATATAAATTAAAATGTAAAAAACCTCAAAAATATTTAAATAAAAAATCAGAAATTTTTTCTAACTTATTTTAGAAATAATCTTTAAATTATAAATAAAAATTGAAAAAGAATATGAAAAATAATTTGAATTGTAAGAAGAAAAATTGATAGCATTCATAATTAATACATATTTAATAATTTCATTAATTGATTCAACTACATTCTTTATAGATAGTTTTTTTATCTCTAAATTTAAAATTAATTAAATATATGTAATATTTGCCTTAACCAGAATTTTAATAAGTATAGTATTTTTAATACTTATTAATTTAGTTATTAAGAAATAAAAATATTAAAAAATATTGTATTATATATTTTGTTATTTATTATAATTAAGTACTCTATTTTTTCTTAAAATCATTATAGCAGATTAATTGATATCTAAAATATATGTATATTACATATTCTTTAACACAACAATATCAATATTATTTTTTTTTTAATATACATCATTATTTAATTAAATTTTTTAATCAATTATATTAGTACTTTTATCATACTTCTATGTTGGAATTGATACTTGAAAAATAATTGAAGTAATAAACTTAATATATGTAATATTCTTTTACTTAATAATTAATTAAAATTAAAAGAATGTTAGATATGAAAATATTAAAAATATATATTTAATATAATAAATTTAGATGTAAAATAAGAAAATAAATAATTAAAATTTAATATTAAACTAAATCCTATCAGGTTATT
>Ga0315908_10000901_pt1 | contig 22772 bp, 11 predicted proteins | sample LakEriMetagenome_12_FD_203520 | JGI IMG/M metagenome (GOLD analysis project Ga0315908, IMG submission 203520) | Freshwater fungal communities from buoy surface, Lake Erie, Ohio, United States - Buoy 4 MA124 | ecosystem: Environmental > Aquatic > Freshwater > Lake > Lake biofilm | place: USA...
AATATCTTTTCAAAAATAATAATAGACATAACCAACATTTTAATAATAATAATTATAGCCAACTGCCTAATAATAATAACCACAATAATAATAATAACAATAACAATAATAATAGTAAAAAGCCTCTGTATTATAGTAATAATAAGCATAATCAATTTAATAACAAATAAATTCTGCTTCTTTTAATGCTCCTCCAGCTCCAAATCTATCAAAACTGCTTAATGGTTAAGGTCTAGTATACGATTAAAAACCATAATAGTAATAATAATAGTAATAATAGTAATAATAATAATAAAAAGCATCAGTTTAGTAATAATAAGCTCATTTATAATAATAATAATAAATTTAGCAATAATAATAATAAAAATAAGCAGCACCTTAACAATAAGCACCCTCTGATTAATAATAACTAATTTAAATGCCTTTAGGAGGAATAATTATATTAAAAGATTTATTAATTCCAACTAATATACCTCAAGCACCTCAACTCTTGCATTTACTAAGATGATTTATTAAATTATAATTTAATTCATTTATAAAAATAATTAGTTAAAGATTATTTTATTTGAGTTATAATATAAATTTAAATAAAATTTAAATTATTCAAATATATATATTATAATTCATGGAGGTCAATCAAAAACTAGTCAAATCTACCATATCAAAATTATAAAATAGTACTCTAAGAAACTTTCCTATTGGTCATTAGGCAGGAAAAAAATCAGTAAATATTTCATAATTATTAAAATCAGATTTTCGATAAGAAAGTTCCTGAAAATAAAAATTATTAAAATATTTAAACAAAATTATATACAGGAACTACAATTAGAGATGTAGAAATAATGAGTAATAATTAAATAAGTAAAAGAAAAAATGAGATATTTAGAAGAATAAATAGCATATAGCTAAAAGAATTGATTGATGAAATTAATATGGAAAATAATGAAAGTATATTTAAAATAAATAGTGAAACTGATTAAACAAGCATAATAAGCAATTAAAAAATTGTTTTTGATAAAAGTAAGTTTGTTTTATTAGATATGAGAAATGAATAGGAATATTAAGATTACAATATAAAGGAAAGTATAAATTTTCCTTTGAGATTATTAAAATAAGATAAAATAATTGCAGAAATAGTAAGATATAGAAATGTTAAGGATAAAATGATAATTGTTTATGCGTTTGATGAAAAGGATGGAGTAGAAGCAGCATCTGCATTATCAAATAAAAATATTGATAATGTGTTTTTATTGAATGAAGGGATTGAAAAATTTGCATTTCTATATTCTTAATTAGTTTAAGGAACTATACCTTTATAAATTTCAATGGCTAAACGTAATTATATTGCTGTTTATTTTAGAAACTTAATAAAAGAAAATTTTAAAGACTACTGATAAATAGCAAAAAATAAATCGGGATGAACTTAGCAATTTAGATGATAAAATGAGCGTAATTAGTAATTTATCAAAATTAACTCAAACTAGTAAATTTTCAAGAGTTACAATATCATAATAATAAAAACGGACTACTCAAAATAATTAAAATGTTTGAAATATTTAATATTAAACTTATAATTATAAATTAATTTAATGTCTAATAAATATATAAGCAAAAAAACTAATAAATTATAAATTTATTAAAATATTTGGATTAGCAAAAAGCAACTAGTAAATCAAGATAAAATGTTAGAATAAAACTATGATAAAGGTTTCTTAGAAAGTTTAAAAACTAAAATAGCAAATAATTAAAATATTATGAATACATAATTTATTTTTAAAAACGCAAACCAAATTTAGAGAGTTGAATCTAGTAAAAGTTACTCATTAAATAAATTTTAATTTAAAAACTCACATCCCTAATCAGGAATTAATTGAAACTCATAAAAAAATCAAAGTAAATTTAATAACTAAGACTAAGAGTAAAATGATTTTACTTAAAAAAATCATACTTATAGATTTCCATCTTCAAGACAAATCAAAATGAATACTAACTATAGATAATAGCTATATAGTGCAAAAAAGTATAAAATATCATATATCTTTCATAATTAATATTTATTTTTTATATTTAAACTTTATTTTTTAGAGCTAATTCATAATATAAATCTTTAATTGGTCTACAATAACAATCGAAATCTGATTGATAATTTTGTTAAAAATTTTATGGCACTACATAATAATCTTTAAATTATAATAATTTTGTAGATTAAATAGATTAGGAACAGAAATAATAATATGAAGAATAATAGATTTATAATATATTGTAAAATAAAGAACAATTTATTTAGATTTAGAATCCTTAAAATTATTAGAAATATAATTAAAGTTATTTTAATAATTAAAAATATAAATTCCCTATAAAAAATAATAAAAATATATTTTATGATGATTAAAAATAAAGATTAAAAGTAAAAAAATATTATTATAATTAAAGCAAAAATTATAATTCAAAAAAAATAATACAGATGATATTAATTTAATTAAAAAAAATATAAACAACTATTTAAAAAATTAAGAAAATTGATTTTTTTAAAATTCTAAATGTAAAATTTATTAGATTACTTTTTTTACAAAAATTAAATCATAAGATAATATTTATAAAATATCTTTAGCCTTCAATTCTATCATCCAAACACAAAAAACCATTTTTTAAAGCATTTTAAACTTTAACATCTGTTACCAAAACTGAAATTCCTAATTTTTTTGCAAGGTTATTAATTGTGATTCCACTTTTTGGGCAAACAAATTTTTTAATATTTTATTCAAAGTCAATATTTTAATCATAATCAGCTAAAAATATTAGTTTTATTTTACTTTTTTCAATGACTTTTATTTTATTTTAATATTCAGTTATTTTCAATGGAATATTTAATGATTTAAAATTATCACATGCTTATAATAATTCTTTAGGAGAAATCAACATGGTTTACCTTTTTTTATTATAAATATAAAACAGATCTATTAAAGGTACTATCCCTCCATATTATTTCATAATTTCAAGGCTTAATTAATAAATTTATAAACAAATTTAATTATAATAATTATCTCCAGCCTCATCTCTTAAATATAAAAAATTAATTACTTTGACACAATATCAAAAATTCCTATTTTATTTAGTATCTTTTCTGTTTCATCTTTAAAATTATTATTTTAAAATACTTTATTAATTTTAATCTGAATCTTTTATATTTTTTTTTATATATTAACTAACCTATTTCAATTCTTAAACATTTTTGAATAAATCTTCAAAAGTATTAAAACTTTAATTTATTATTTATTTATTTTAATCTTAAATTATATTTTCCTATTTTTTTAATGAGCCTTATTATTATATATTTATTTTACTTATTCCTGTGTAAGCTTCTTTAGGTTATTCTGAAATTTTATTTTAAATGAAATTCCATTATTTTTTTTATATTTATTTTTTAATCTAAATATTTGGTTCTTATAAATTTTTAGATCCTATTTCTAATTAATCTCCATTAAATAATTTGATTTTTAAGCTTTCTAATTTTTTCTTAAAAAATCCAGAATACTAATTATAAATAAATATTATCTTACATTTTCTTCTATAGATGAAATATCGCTTAAATTAATTAAAAAATTCAATTATTTGTTTGCAGGAAATTTTAAAAGTATTCTAAAATCAGTTAAATGTAATATCAAGTTATCAACTTAAATATTCAGTTAAAAATCTTTAAAATAAAAGTTCTGATATTAATCAATCTAAGTTTCTTATAAAATTTAATTAATCATTGCAGATTTTATAAAATATTTAGAATTTTCAACCATTAATAGTAAAATATAATAAATAATAATAATGATTAACTAATAATATATCATAATAAAAAAATAAAGAATCAGATAAATATGAAATATTATATGATTATATTATGAATCATTTCTTCATGAATCCATTAGCATATTGATAACCTCCTTGACATGGTTCCATATTGGTCAAAGCAGTTCCTCTAATACAACTGCTATTTTCTCCACACCATCCACAAACAGTTTACTTATAACAATCATTAGGAATACTGATGATATGACAATCAATTTAAGCGACATTAAGATTTAAACTTCCATCATAATAAGTAGTCTCACTTGGAATTTCATCAATACTTTCTAAAGGTCCAGGAGCAGGTGGTTTAATAACATCTGGTAATCTATCAACCATAGATGGTACTCTATATCCTTAAGTATCAGCTAAGTTATTACCACCATCGGATGCTATTCCGTATGTTACTGCCACTACATCTTAATGATCATCCGAATTATAAGCTTCTCCTATTATATCTCCTTAGGACGTAGAAGTTGATCTCAAATTAGAACTAGTTTATACACCCACTGTTGATTTACTATTTATATTTACTATTAATAAACATAATAATGCGATTATTCTTCTCTTCATTTTAAGATTTATTTTAACAATTATAAAATATTATATTTTACAGTATCTTTAAATAATTTTATATTATTTTTTCTATATTATTATTAATTGAAAAATTTAATCAATATTCTATTTGATATAATATTTAAATATATATATTGAAATTTAATTTGAAAATATATTTTATAAAATTATTAATTAAGAAAATAATTTAATAAAGAAATAATATTTTCATTCTAAATAATTTTCAGTTTTATTTTTGGATTAATTTATCTATTTATAATATATTTATTGCATTTTTAAAGTTATATCTAAATAATATTTAAATATTTCTTCTATATCGTATTTTTAATATTCTTATTAAATTTTTTAAAATATTTTATCATTTTTATTTCTTATATTTATAAGTTCATCAATATAATCATTTTTAACATTTTAAATTTTATAATTACTTTATTTTTTTTCTAGAAATATTTATATTTATAAATTTCCATATAATTATTTGAATATTTTGTCTTTTTTTAATTAATCAAACGTTTATATTTTTTTTAATTAATAAATGCATTTATTTTAATTTATTTTATTTGTATGTAATTATTTATAATTTTTAAAGTATTATTTTTTATATTTATTAGTAAAATTATCTTGATATAAATTTAAAGAAGAATATTAGTTAATAAATTTTTTAAAAATTTTAATATCATTAGCTATATAGTCTGTTTTAAGTTTATCATATAAAATAATTTAATTTATAAGAGAAAAGTTTGTGTGTTATAAACAAAATATTTAGTATTTATCTTTAACATTATTATCTAGATAGTCAAATGAATTATATCTTCTTATACATTCAATGTGATAATATTTATCACAAAAATTTTTATTTTATAGAATTCCTTAACATCTAACTGTAAATCCATAACTAAATTATTCAATTTTAAAGTTTTTATCTTATATTTAAAGACATATTTAACAATTCTCATTTTATTAAATTTCTTGGTCTTTTAATAAAATACAGTTAGGTATTTAATCCTTGTAATAATTTATTTAAAATATGTATAACCATTTTGCACACGATAAATGAATATAATATTTCATATTTTTTCCATACTTTTTTTATAACTATTTATATTTTAGTAAAATAAGCTAATTTTTATTTTTAAATATTTTTTATTCTAAAAATTAAATGTTATAAATATTAATTATTTAAATAGTAAATCCTTAAATTTAGGGACAAGCCAAACAAATTTATGATAATTCATTTGGGAATTCACATTAATTACAAATGAAATCTAATCATTATTCATTTTAACTTTATTAAATTTCAAAAATACACTATTAAAATATTTAAAATTTTAAATATAATAATTATGGTTAAATATATAAATTAAATCACTAAGTGATTGATATAATTATTATTAATGAATGAATTACATTATAATGTAAGTATATATTACACTTCAAACAATTTATGAATAAATTATTATCTTGAAATTCTTCACCTGTACAAATCTAGCATTTATAATCAAATTTATAAGAAAATTTTAAATCAATTTAAGAAATTTTATTTTTAAATTAATTATCTAATTATAAATTAGAGCTTAAAAAATTAGAATATAATAGTATTTTATCTGATAATTAATAAAAATCTTTAAGTAAAGTAAAATTAGATAATTATGTTTATATTTCTAAGTCTGTTTAAATTTGACAATTTGTTATTCTTTGTTATAATTACTAATTATTAAATAAATAATGGTTACATCAAAAAGTTAATTATTATATAAATTATATGTTTTATATGTATTTGATTCGGATTAAATTGTTATATCCAAGTCTTATAAATTTATTTTTTTTGTAATATTTAAATTATTTTTATAATCATATAGTATTTTAATAAAAAATTATTAATTATTATATTAATATTAATTTAAAATTTAATTAAATTAATGTTCCTTATTCCTTTAATTTTTTTGTAGAGTTATTTCATTAATACAATTCTGATATTAATTAGATTATTTTTATAAAAATTTATTTTCTGTCAAATATTTTGTTTCTAACATTATAATATTTTATTATTCTTAAATTTATTTTAAATTTGAAATTAATTTTTTGCAATCTTTTTCTTGAAAATATATTGAATTTATTATAAACCAATAACTAATAAATATAAAAAATGGATAAATAATATTTTAAATAATAATAAAATATAAATATAAAAGAAATAAATTTACGTGATGTTTTTAAACTTATATCTTTGAAAATACTAATCAAAATAGTATTTATCCCACATTTAATAACATGTTTAAGCAGCATCATTGTAAGAAATCATCTTAAAATTTTAAATAATAATTACCCTAACAATTGTCCTGATAAATATGGTTTATATAATAAATAAAGTAAAATTTGTGAAAAAAGATAAAAACAATCAATATAAATATAGATAATAAGATATAATCATTATAATAATTAGAGAATATCTAAAGCCTTCTATAAAAGTATATTGTAAAAAACATAAAATGAATGATTAAGTTAAGGAATATGATTGATTTGTAAAATTTAATTGAGTCCTCCTTAAGTTTTCATAGCTTGTTTTTGATGAGGAAGAGAGTAATAAACAGTTTAGACTCAAGAATGCACGAGAGCCATAGCACACATCACACAAGGTTCAAAAGCTAAATACACTTCAAGTTTATTTAACAAATAATAATCTTCACTCTATTTTTATGCTATTTTATAATATATATTATACACCAATCTTTAAGCAATTTCATTATTGTGTGCTCTATTTATCCTTTACCTTATTCGATAATATTACTTTCTATCAATATTTTATTTTTTAAAGGATCATAAATTAAACCGTAATTCTAAAATCCTTTATCATTCTTAACTATATTTTTTATACAAATTCCTATCAATTATTCTATTTTTTATTATTTTTATTCACTAAATTAAATTAATTCATACTCCTCTTTTCTTATATTAACAGGCCAGTATTCACTACATTCTTTTGCTCAGCTATTATTAAAATATAAATATTTTTTAAAATAGAATTATTTTATTATTATTTTAAAATTATTTATCATAATTACTTTTAAAAAGGAATAAATTTTGGCACTTTAACAATTAATAAATTTTATAAAATATATTTTTTAACAGATTCGTTTTAAATTTAGTTAATAAATTCATTTAAAGAATCTTTTTAGCAAAGAATAATTAATATTTAATTGTTATGTTTATTATTGACTAGTTTAAGATGATTAAAAGATTAATTAAACATTAAGTGAAAAGGATTTAATTTTATAATTTAAACATATTATTAAATAATTTTAGGATTATCTATAACTAAAGAATATACCTCTATTAATTAAATGGGTTCTAATAAATTTTATGGCAATAATTATTAAATCATCTTGATTAATAATTTTTTAGGAATAAATATTAAAATAATTATATTTATAAAATTATAATAAGTGTTAGTCATATATTAAGAAACTAAGTTTATAAATTAAGAAGAGATGAATTGTTTGAATGAATTACATTCTAATTATGCTAAATATTGCTATGATTATTAAAAAATTGATGTTGATTTGATTATGATTACAAAGCTTAAACAATAAGTTAATGATGAGAATCTTAATTCTTAATATATAAATCCAGTTCTTCTATCTAATCTTCCTTATATTTTAATTTCTTTTGCAATTATTCAATTTTCAGTCTACTCGTATTTCTCTCTATTTCTTTGATTTTCTAATGCTCATTCTATAACTTTAATATTTTTGCCCTTTACTCTTCATTTTCTTATTCTAACTTCAAAATCAAAGTCTGTTCTTCATTGCTAATATTATTTTTCCTACTTGACATCAAAATATTATTATTATTAGTCATTTCAAATTTCAATTATCTATATTCTTAAATAAATTCTTGAAATCTTGATTATTAGGTCTCCATTTCCTCTATTTTTTTATTTTATTGTTTTATATATTTTTAGTAACTTTCTATATCTTCTACATTATATTTTTCGCTCTTTCGTTTATTTTCTTTTTCCATTTATTCTCTATAATCATAATTATTAATTTAATTTATTACATTTTAGTTTTAAGTCTTTCTATTTCTATATTAATCAAAAGGGTTTCTTTCGATTGCTAAATTTATTATTATTAAGCAGTATTTTATTTAAGATTATGAATTTGTTTAATTAAATTAATATTCTCAATATTTAAAAAATCTATTTTTTATTAGTTTTCTAATTCTTTTTATTAAAACTATTTAATTTATAATTAATAATCATTGATAACAGGTTAATTATTGACTTATGAAGTTTGCATATTTTGAACTGAAACATGTTTAGAATTATGAAATTAATTTTTGAATTAATTTATTTATTCTAAATATTCTTTCTTATCTTATAATATTTACTAATTCAACGTTAAATTTATTTCTCTAATAGATTTAAATTATACAGATTAAGATTAAAAAATAGTTACTAAAAGGAAATGTTTATTTAAAAGTGAAACGTATTTATCATTTTAAAATTAATTGTATTCAGTTATTTCATTCAATTATTCTTTTAATTTTAATATTAATTCTTATAATTCAGCATTGTTTTTTTTTAATAATTAATTTTCTTCATAAAATTCTTCATACCAATTTAATCCTTTTTTATTTGATTTTTTATCTTATTCTAATACTTTTATTTAATCCTTTAAATTTAAAATTTAATTATCTTTTAAATATTTTTATTAATTTAATTCTTTTTATAAATTTGTAAGTGTTTACACTAATTATTAATTATCTTATTAATATATCTATAAATTTTCATAATCAAACTATTCTTTCAAATTTTATTCTTATAATAATTTTTTTTTAATTTCTAATTCTTCTATTTCTTAATTTTTTTATTATTTTTCTATTAATAAATCTCTTATTCTTTCTTCTTATAACTTAATTCTTTCTTTTGCTAATTTATAATTATTTTCTCTTCTTTATTTATCTTCTATTATAATTCTAAATTTTTACTATATTTAGTTTATATTTTATTTATATTTTTCATCTTTTTATTCAATTAATAATTTCAAATTATTATTTTCTTATTTTAATTTTTCAATTTGCCCAATAACATCAACCATCATTTCCTCTTCTTTAATTACTTTTTATTATTTTATTTCATTTTATTCTTTTAAATTAATAAATAATTTTTAATCAGTATAATTTTTGGAAAGTTTATTTTTAATATCTTAATTATTTAATTACAAATCGATAATTTAATGAGGAATATTTTGAGTGATATAATATTAATCAATATTTTATTCGTTTACATTCATTTATTTATTGATTTATTCAAACAAATATTAATATAAATTATATTAATCAATATTTCAAATATTTATTAAATTATATATATTTATAAATTATGGATTATTATATAATTTTATAAATTATTATTTATAATTATAAAAAATTAATAATAAATATAACAAAATAACAAAACATAAATTCCTATTATACTTAATATTATAAATTAAGAACTTAAATTATATTCAAGAATCTTAAAGCCTAAAATAAAAACACTTCAAAAATAATTTTATAAAATTGAATTTTTTTATAATAATTTATAAAATAATTTATTAAGTATTTAATAAATTAATAAAATATATTTCATGATGTAAAATATAAAGTATATTAGTGCAATCGAACTTGCTTAAAATTTAAGAAATCCCTTATTATAAAATCAGATTTAACTAATCGATTGTAGAGATTAAGACTTTTTAGGAGGACATATAATAGATTGTATTAATGTTCCTATTAACAATTTATTTTGTAATTAATAATTTAATGAAAGAGATTATTTTAACAAACTAATTCAAAAAAACTATTAACAAGGCAAAAAAATCATAATATTTTACTGTTTTTATTCTTAAAGTAGAGGACCTATGACAGCCTAATACTATTAAAATTATTTAAATTAATCGAATTACAAAAAAGAAATTTAAATTTTAATCCTAAAAAATGGATTTAAAGGATTCAGTAAAGAAAAATAATTCTAAGATTTAATCGAAGATGATGATACATTTTTAATGAAATAATCGCTAGAACTTGAATCTTAAAGGAGACCTTAAGATGCTTTTAAGTATGAAGAAGATGTCTTGAATACTTAAATAAAAGAATGATTTTTACATTATAGCTTTAACAAATATAATTTAAATTTTTCTAATATATAAATTTGCTATAATAAAATAAAATATGAATGTTAAATTAATTATTAAAAAATTATCTATTAAATTATTTATTAAATAAAATATAATATAAAAAATAATTAAAATCAGTATTTTTATCTACAAGTCTAGACATTTCTCAAATCTTAATCAATTTATTATAACTTTGAAACATTTTTTACTTTACTCAAATTTAATCCTTTTACTATAATTTTTTGATGAGAAGAATTATTTTGAATTTCAGTAATAGGACTAACAGAAGAGAAAGATTATTCTGTTAAAAAAAGATTTTTAACCCAAAATTAATCATCTTATTTCTTAATTTTATTGTGATATTCATTTATTTTTTAATTGAATATTTTTTGAACTTACTTTGTATTTCTATTGGTATTATTTTGTATTTATTATAATTAATTTTATTAATAATATATATTTTCTTTATTTTAACTATCACAGTATAAAATTTCTTTATTAATTGTTTTACAATCTTTCTATAATGATTATTAATTATTATATTAAATATTATTTTCATTTTAATCAATTTAATCAACAAGTAAACTTTTTTATAAATTTTAACTTAAATTTATTATTTCACATTTCAAACTTGACAATATTTGATTTTCATTTTAAATAAGTTTAGATATAGAATCAATTTATTTTTTTTGAATATTATTAATTTAATTATCGCTTTTAAGTTCTTATTAATAAATTTTACTTTTAAATTTAGACTCACTGATTTCATTAAAATTGATTGAATTATTATTACTTAATTCAAATTAATTATCAGCTTAAAAAATTTAATATTAGAGTGATTTACTAAATAAAGTATTTTTTTTTTTCAATTTAATTAAATCACTGTTTTCATTATTCATTAAAGTTTTGTGCTTATTTCTCAAATCATTTATTTATTAGATTATTTCATAATACTCTTAATTATTCTATTATAATTATTTTAATAATTTAATTACATTTAATTTTTAATTTAAATTTATATTTTTAAAATTACAATTACTATTTTAATATTAAAATTTTATTTATTCCTAGATTTCATTAAAATCAATTATATAATTCTATAAAGGCATTTAAATAATATTTTAAATATTTTTTTAATAAAAATTGTTTCTATTTGTATTCAAATTAAATTATTATTTTACACAATTCTCATATCCTTATAATAACTTATATTTCAATTAATCTATATTTTCTGGAGAAAATTGCTCAATATCTACAATAAAATAATATTATTAAATACCTTTTTAATATTTAAATACTAATAATTAATATAATAACTATTTATATTTATTAATTAAATCATAAAATTTAATTTCCTAATTTATTTACTTTTTTTAAAAATAATATTATATTTATTGAATATTCTAATCAAATTATTATTATTAATAAATATAAATATTTTTAACGTAATCTTCTAATTTTTAAATAATTTACTTAAATTAAAAATATTAATTACTTATTAATCTTGAATTATTTGATTTAAAACTTTGGTTTTTGCTAAACAAAATTTTCCTTAGCTATCAAATAAATAATCTTAATTTAATTATTTTTAATTTTAAAACTTATTTTGCTAATATTAATTAAATTAACTAAAAAAAACTATTCCAATATTTGATATAAATTTATCATTAATTTATTATTATTTAATTTTTATTTATTTAAATTCTTTAATAATTATTGGTTATTAAAATAAAGAATTTAATTGATCTAATTTTTTTTAACTTAATTCTTATTTAAACTATTAATTATTTATTAATCTTTATAAATTATTATTATCTTGTAATAAATTCTAATTAATTCACTGTTATTATTCATTATTCATTTAAATCTATAAATTCTTATTATTAAGCTCAGAAATTTATTATTGTAAATTTAGAATTATTTATTAATTATGATTTTATTCTTCCAATTAATTAAAATTTTAAAAACATTTCTATTAATAATAGAGTAAAATTGCATCTTGATTGGAATTATCTTTGAAGTTAATTTTTATCTAAAAATTGAAAATAAATAAATTTACTTAATTAACAATCTTTTTAGCATTATATCCAAATCTCAAAGTTTCCAAAGTTTTTTCAGCATCAATAAAAAGAGGAGAAATGCAAAGAACTATTAAGGTTTTTGAGTTTCCTCCTAATGATTATTTTAATAATTTGGTTAAAGGAGAATTTCTAAAAGGTATATGAGGTCTAAATATAAAATATATTAAAAATTAAATGATAATGTAAATATAAATAATTATTTATTACAAAATTATAAAAAAAATATTTACCTTTATTCACTTAAAAGCTAAATTACATGATTTAAATGGAAAATACTTGAATTTATCTTCTTGCCTATTAATAAAGATAAATAAATAAAATAAAATAATGATAAAATAAATATTATAGCAATATATTTATAATAAAAATATAATAATATGTATAAATATAAAATACCTTCTTCGATTCTATTTTTGATTTAAGATTGTGAATTCTATAACTCATAATGATTCATGATATTTTCACTGCCTGCCAGATCAACAAAATTAAGTATACTTTCAATACAAAAATGAGTATTAACTTTATGAGTGAATTGAATATGTAATCTAAAAATAGAATGACTCCTACTACTTTAAACATTCATCTTAGTCTAAGCTTTATGTTTATTCAATTGACCTTACTCGATTACTCTCATCACATCCTTCTCATTTTTGAGTTTCACTTTCGTACTATTCTTCAAATTAAACTATTTCTTACTATCTTCATTTATTTCTATCATTTAACTTTAATTTAATTCACTTAATAAATCTAATATTTTGTCATTAAATATCTCGATGTATTCACAATGAAGCTCATATTCTTTATCAACTTAAGTATTTATCAATTGGAATATTTCTTCTAAGGATAAAATAAGCAACCCTTTATTTATGACTTTGTGAGTATTTCCAAAACTCAAATTGAACATTGAATTATATTCTTATAAACTGATTAAACTCTATTGTTTTTTATGTTTTAAATTCTACTTTTATTTTATAGATTAAATATTTTATTATTCAAATTTAAACAGGTTTTCTCCTAACATAGTGTATGTTTTACCTGCTCCTGTTTATCCATACACAAATATTGTACCATTTATTCCATCTAAACCTTGTCTTATTATTTGTTATATCTAATCAACATAAATTGTATAGGTCTTTTCATTCTCCACATATATTTTTCTTAATTTCTGTTTTTATATTTCTTTCAAATTCAATTTGTTTTTAAAAAGTCTATGATATTCATCTACCATTGATTCTTTCAGAGATATTGATATTTTATTTTCATTGAATTCCCAAACATACTCATTGTTTTGTTCTTTTTCTAGTTCAGAAAGAGGTCTTTGCCGAAGTACCACCTTGATATTTTCTTATTCCATAAATTTATTATAATTTTAAATTAAAGTTCATAAATCATTTAAAAATCTATTTTACTCTTTCACTCAAATTCGCTCTTATTTTACTACAATATATTTTATAAATTTATAAAATTGTAATATTATAATTATAATGTAATTAATAATATGGTAAAAATATGATTATAATAATATAATTAATATAATGATAATAATTTAATAATATGATAATGATAGTGTTGATATAATATTATAAAAATATAATGTATTATATTCATGACTTAGAAGCCCCCTTTTTTTTAATTTGCTTGGCTTTGTCTTATAATTTATCAGCAACTTTCTATTTTTATTCCTTAGCATAATTGATTCTCTTCATAATATTCCTATTTTTCTTGCTCATAACTGCTTAAGACATATCCATCTACTCCTTAAGAACTAACCTAGTAATAATAATAATAATAATTTAAATTACTTCTATTGCTTTTCTTTTTTTTCCTACTCTTTTTTATGATCATAATACTCTTCTTCTTCTTCATGTTCCTCTTGATTATCATAATTATTTTATTAAAGATTATTATTATCTGTATCATTATCATCAGGATCCTCTAAGACTATTTCCTAATCAAAATGCTGCTTCTTATAAGCATCAATTTATTACTACCTCTCTGGTATATATTACTCTTTTAGATTATCTACAAAAGGAGAAAGATGAGGTGGTAATGGTTTTCCTGGACCATAATCTTTGACAGGCAATAATAACTCATTATTCACACTGTCAAATACCCATTATGGTTATACATAATCCTTATTTTTCATTATTTTTAGTTATTCTAATGGTCTGTCCACTATTACATGACTTACTTTAGAGTTGCTTCCATCTATGTCACTTTCATCATCATCCCAATAAACTTCTCCTCCGAAACTTAGAATAGTCATTTCTAATGCGTATCTAGGAACTTCTCTATTATATAAATAGTAATATGATTATTATTATCATAATTAATGTTATTAAATTATTTATACCTATTGAGGAAAAAGACCAAGCCTTTGAATAAGTCTTTAGACTTGTAATTAATATTTCCCATTATCTATTAAACTTCCTGACTATTCTAGAACTGCTGATCAATTTAAAACTTATCATTAATATCCTACTCATGATGATTAGTAATAGTCTTATTTTACAACAAAAATGCTTTATAAGAATGATAAATATGCTGCTCCTGATCCTAGACCATCTTAGGTGGATAGTTGAATCCTAACTAAGTATAGAGCTTATAATTAACAAACTTGATAAGTGTTTGATAAAACTAAAGGAAAGTGTTCATAATTTTATAATCAACCTCAGGTGGCATATTCTAAGTAAACTAATAAGGCACAATCCAAGTAACAGGCTAAGCCATAATTTCAGCCTAAAAGTAAATTCCTTTGATGCTTAAGAACACCTTCCTTAGACTCTGACTTTTAATAACATAAAGACTAAACTCTCTCATCAACCTGCTACTACCCTCTACTAGATCTTTACTAACCATGAATAGTTTATGACTTGCCAACACGCTGTATAAACTCAATAAACAAAGAGCATCGTCTAAGTCTCGGATAGCATCAATGAAAGAAGGATATCTTTCTTTTACTAGGTGGTTCAAGCTAATTATAGGCTTATTTTACTTTAATTCTTTTACACGTGATTTCTCCCCTCTTGATAATGAACGCTTTATCTTTTTTGAAAATGCACGTAGTTCTCGGAATTTGTCCAGAAGTTTTTCATGAGCTAGGAATTTTATGTCTTTTAAATGGTAGTAGACTTTGTCTTTGCCTTTTGGGTGTTTTTTAGGTTCACGAGGGTAGATGCCTTTTAAGATACACAGTTTGCGAAAGTCACTCAGTTTTAGTTGTAGTTTTCTGATAGCTTTTGAACGGGTTATAAAATTTGCTTAAGCACCTTTTTTACCTTTTTTAAGTTTTTTTACCATTTGGATATTGATTATTATATTATACTTTTTATTATTTTTTTATAATTTTTAGTTATTTATTATATTTTTTATATTTTTATATTTATGATATCATTCATCTTTATCTTTATTTTTCTAGTATTTTTTAGTCATTTATTTCTTTTATATCTTTAGCAAATATTATTATAAACATAATAGTTAAAAGAATAAGTAGAATTTTAATATATAAATAATAATTCTTTTTGAAAAAATATTGTTTTTTTGAATATTAATTATTATTTTCAATTTTCTCATCTAAAATTAATTAAATTTTCTCTAATTATTAATTAAGTTTATAAAATTATAAGTTTTTAATGTTATTTTTTAATTTATCATTTATTGATTTAATATTTTCTTAGACTTCTTAATATTAAACCATGTTTAAGTTAGTATTTTTAATTTCATCAAGGATCAATTTAAAATTATGAATTTAATTATCAATAGTCTAATTATTATTATCAAGATTAAGTTTGATAATTTAATCTTATATCAGTTTATTAGATTATATTTCTTATTCTAAATACTATAAGGTTCTCTTAGTCCATTAATTATCATATTCAATTTAAGAAATTTGAAATGAATTACAATGAAGTCCAAAAGCGTTTAAATATATTTGAAGATCCTGCTAAATAGTATTTTGAATTTCATATTTTTAACTCATAAATAATTTAGAATCCACTTTAGAAAAGTAATTTTCAACTGAAAGATTAATATAAGACTAAAATTATAATTATAATATAATTGATACTTCAATAATTTCATCCATTTATTTGAAAGAATACCTAAATAAATCATTTCTCACAAAATTATCAATTATTTCTGTATCATTTACAGTTCCATAATTTATCTTTGTTTTTAAATTTACTTAAATTAAATCTTTATTTATAAAATTTATAATATTTTCACTAAAATGATTATCTATGTTAAGCAAATTATAAGTCTAAAATGGAAATATAATGGTTTTTTTTTTTAATTAATAAACATTAATAAATGGTCCTTATTTTACAATCCATTAATTTGGCTTTGCTATTCTATTAAATAAAATAATTTATTTATATTTTATAATATTTAAAAATATTACATCCATCTTCTCTTTAAAAATATATATCCTAATGCTGATACTATAAAACCTCCTCCAAAAATTTAAAATTTTTAATTATAAATAAAACTATCTAAAAAAATTTATTATGAGTTTATTTTTATATTTTTTTATGGATCTTCTACTTCTATACCCCATTTATTCTTCACCATATATATTAATAAATATATGATTTATATGTATTATTAATATTTTAACACAAAAATCATTAGAATATTAAATATTTTCTATAATAAATTAAAGAAATTATTAAAATTAATAATAGCATTGCTAAATATAATAAAAATTTCTTCTTTTTATTAAGTTTATCTAATTATTCTTTATAATTATTTTCCGAAAAAAATTCTTAGTCTAATTTTAAAATTTCCTAATTAATATTATTAATTTTCTTGTTTTTAATTTTTTTTTTATGTTTATTTTTATTTTTTTTAAAAACAAAAGGTAGATTTTCAAATAAAAACATATCAAAAGGATTTTTACTAATTTTAGCTTATTGTCTCGTATTATATTTTTTAATTTGGTTTATATTTGATTTTCTCATATTGATATTCATGATAATAAATAAATATAAATAATAATCATGATTAATTCTAGTGAGCTTGAGTTTCAATAGATTGAAATTATTATTATTATTTATTAAGTAAAAATTAAAGATTTTTTTAATACAACTATTATTTTTTGCCTTTCAAATTAGATGCTACTTCCTCAATAGTCATTGATTTATTTCTTTTATTTAGTTTTTGATAATCTAAAAATAATTTTTTTTTATTACTCTGAGGTTATTCATATTAAGCAACATAATTTATGGATTATTCTAAGAAAGAAGAAAACTAGAAATTATTATAAATTGTATGACTCATAAACTAATTAAATATGATTACTTTAATCATATTTTCTTAATAAGCTTACTTTAATAAAAATAGATATTTACTTCAAAATTAATATAATTTTAAATTGAATTTTTATGATCATACTCAAATTGTAAATCCTAAGTATCATAATGACAGTCATATAGCAGAAGAGGAAGCTCACTCGCATAATCATAACTAATTTATATTAATATTATTAACAAAAATAATAAAAATAATAAATAGTAATAATAGTAAAAATTATAATTTGCAATTATTATATTAACAATATTAATGATAATTATATAATAATATTATTACTGAGGCTTAGATTAAAATTTTTCAAGATTAAGCAAATCATCAATAATAGTAGGCTGTTCTAATCTATTTCCAATAAGAAAGAGTATTTGAACCATACATCTAATCTAAATATGAATAAAAATAATACTTAATGCCATAAAAACCCGTTACCATGTATAGTAAGTGAATAAAACTAAAATCAATCATCGTTATCCTCCATCTCCAATACCTTTATTCTTTCCATCTTTATTTGATAAACAATTCTTTTATAATTAACACAATTGGTGAGATCTACCTTACTAAAGTTCCTAAAATCATGCTCACCATAAAACCTACTAAGACTATCTTGTATCAACTGAACATCCATAAGATTCTTCATGAAAAAGTACTTATATGTCCTACTTTTGCAATTAAATCTTGCATTAAATTCATTACTTACTTCTTTACAACATAATACTCGGATGTCTTTTGGCAAAAGTCGGTTTAAAGTTGAAACATAGTCAATTGGTTTTCTATGAACTTTTACCGAAAATACTTAGCCTAATGCACTTACTCCTTTGTCTGTACGACCTGATCTTGAGAATTCACAGGTTTCGAATGATTGTATCAGCTGGCTTCTTTTTAGACTTTCTATGAAAAATTCTTCGATTGTGTTTAAACTATTCTTTTGTACTACTAATCCCTTCAAATTTATTTTTATTTATTTATACGTTATAGTTTCTACCATCATATGCTATTTTTAATGCTAATTTTATTTGATTATATTATTTTAATATCTACATTTATTTATTTTACTTTTTATTTTCTATTTTAACTTATTTTTTATTTAAATTATTTTTTTAAATGAAATATTAAAAGTAGTGTATTTTTATCATCTTAATTGTGATATTATTTTCTAATTATTTAATATAATTAGTTAATTCTTCTTCACTCATTTATTATAAATTTAATTGCATTAATATCCTTGAATTAGTAATTATTGAATATAAACATTAATATAATATATAGAAATTAAATGATTGATACTATATCTATAATAATTCTAACTTCAATTTTGTTAGGAGCTATTTTGTACTTATTAGTATGTGTGGATAGTAATAGTAATAATATTTTAGCAAAAATAAAGTATTTAGTGTTTAATGTATTGCCTGATAAGATATTGTATATATTTTAAATAATTAAAAATAGTATAATAAGCAATAAAGTATTCGGCCCAAAAGTGACAAACTTTTTAAGCAACTTTGTGAATTATTTAGTAAATACAAATCACCCTCTAGTTTAAATATTCTATTTAGTAATAATGTTTGGAGACTACTTTTTATTAGTTTGTTATGGAATGTTACCTTATCTACCTAATGAAAATTTGGAACAATACCACTTGATAATTTTCAATCTCCTTTTCATTTTCTCTCTCTATTTCTACTACAAAACTTGTTCAGTCAAGCCAGGAATAATTAATAAAAAGTCTCAAGAACTTTACCTAAATTAATTTTAGTTTGATGGAGTGCTTTACATAAAGGACTCAATTTGCAAGACATGTGATATTATTAAGTAATTCTATTTTAATATTCAAGGCCTGCTAAATCTAAACATTGTAAGGTTTGCGGAGTTTGCGTTGCCAAATTTGACCATCATTGTATTTGGTAAATATTATTTATTATTTTTAGGGTAAGATAATGTGTGGGTTTACATAATTACAAATATTTTGTTGCATTTATTGCTATTCATGTTGTTGTTTGTTTGTACGCTTCTTTTATTGGATCTTAAATTATATTGTTTATTGTTAAGGATTAGTAATTATTTGAAGCAAGGTTTATAGTATAAACAACTGGCGAGGTAATTGATTCTACTACTTTTATAGTTATCAAAGTAAATATTTTTAATTTATCTAAGTATATTTTCGCCACTTAAATGTAATTATCATTTGCTACTATTTTAACTGGAATTATGGGAATTTCACTTTTTTTTTTTCTTTTTTATCATTTATACTTGATTTAATAAGGATTCACAACTTCCGAAAAAATTAAAAGATCTGATTATATAAGTTATACTTAATAGGCCCTAGAACTATTATAAAAGTATTTGGATGATTAAATAGATAGAAATGGTAATCCTTTATCAAGTTAAAAGCTTTTAACTTACAAAAAAGAATATGAATAATTCAAAAAAGAATATTAAATATTATTATCTTATAAAACTTAAGGATTTTTTAAAAATTTAAAATATATAATTAATAGTTGATTTTATTTTATTAATTTAACTTTATATTTTATTTAATTATTTAAAAAAAATATATTTTTAATTTGTATAAAATAAGTAAAAAATAAATTTTCTTACTAAAAGGTTTTATAAATTTAATTTTCCTTCTTATTTTAAATCAGATTTGAGTCCCTGCGTAACAAGATTGGGACGGACTTTTTCTCTATAAGAGAATATTCCATTCATCAAAAATGGTTATATAAACCATTAGAAGGATCAATTTTAATTGAAAACTTTAATTTAAATACTTTATATCTTATTTATATATTATGGGATAAATTTGATAATATATTTTTAATTTAAATATAATTATAAATAATATGTTATTTATATTAAAATTTTATGTAAATAATTCAAATAATTTAATTTTAATCTTTTATTTTTTTCTTTTAATTATTGATAAAACTTTAATCTGCAATATAAATTTAACTATTGTTTTATTTAATTTTTTATTCTATAATATTTTGAGTTTAATGATAAGTATATTTTAATTAAGAAAGTTAATTATTTTTTAAAAGCTCTTTATTTTAATCAATATTTTTATTTTTATTTTCTATAAAAAATTATTATTGTTTTTAGAAATTGTTTATTTCTTTTTAATTATATATTTTAAGATGTTTTGAATAAATATATAAATCATCAAAATTTATTTATTTATTTTTTAAATTTTTTTAAATAAATTATCTAAATAATTTTATTTTTTTTTAAAGAATATACCAATTTTTATTTTTTTATTAATTATCAGTTATTTTCTACAAAAATGGAGATGAGTTTATTATTTATTAAACTAATTGATTTATATTGTTTCTAATATTTGAAAAAGTATTTTTAATAAATAATAAGATTAAAAAAATAAAAAAATATGCATTTATAATAACAAAAATAATTAAAGAAATTATTATTGTAAAATTTTTTTCTATTTTTTTTTGATAATAATAAATAAATTAAATTAATAGAATATTAATTATTCCAATAAATAAATTTATAATTTCTAAATTATTAATACTTTTTTGCTTAAAAGGTTAAAATTATAAAGTTATAATCAATAATATTATTAAAAGAATAACTATCAAAAATGATTAAATTTATTAAAAACCATAAAAATAACAAATTATGAAAACAATAATAAATTTAATAAAAAATTTAACTAATTCCCAATAATAAAATTATTATTTATAATCAATATAAATAAATCCATAAATTATAAAATATTCTTTTTTTTATAATTAATGTTTATTTTTTTTCATGAAATACAAAAATAATAATGGAATTATAATTAAATAAAAAATTAAATTTGGTAAATATAAAAAAGTAATCCAATATTTATGTTAATTAGTATAACAGATTTAATTTAAATCTTCTTAAATAAACAATTATGAATCTATTTAAATACAAGAAATTGAATTTAATATTTTTTAAAAGATATCAGGAATTATAAAAAACATATAGAGAATTAAAGAAGTTTTCAAATTACTTAAATTCTATCTTTAGCCCTGTAATTTTTAAACAAAAATATTAAAAATAAAACTTGTAACTAAATTTATTATAGGTTCAAGAAATAATATTATACTTTTTATGTAAAATATTGGCAAATCAAATTTTAAATTAATTATAAAACAATCTAATTAAAAATTCTAAAATTAACTTAAAGATCCTATAAACTTTAAATAATTTTAAAAATCAAAAGAATAAGAAATTGTATATTATAAATCAATTTTTAATGAAAATATGAAATTAATTAATATTAAGTAGATTTGTATTATTTTGATTAAAATTGATAAATTTATTTCTTCCTAAAAATTAATTGAAAAATCAATTTTTTAATTTATATAATTTTTTTTCTTCTTATTATTATTTAAATTATTTTCTAAAATTTAATTCAAATTTTATCTTTTAATAATAAAATCTATTTAATCAACAATAGGAAAAAGATTTTATTAATTATTTATTTAGTATTATTTATTAAATTTTATTCTTTCTTAACATTTTAATTTTCTTTCATTTTTTATTTTTTGAATTGGTTTAAAGGATTTGAATTTTTAAAAAAATTATTTCTTTAAAGATTCATTAAATGATTTCAATTAAATTTTTTAATATAAGAAAACAAACGCTTATTTAAAAAAAAAAATTAAAAAAAATATTATTAATAATATACTCTAATTTTATTCTTTACAAGGAATGCAATTATTTGTTAAATTATTTTAATACTATTTTTCCCAAAATACGCCATAATTATCACACGATTAACATAATGCTCCTATATGACCTTCTTTACATAAATAATTATTGTCTTTAT
>Ga0315908_10000902_pt1 | contig 22763 bp, 21 predicted proteins | sample LakEriMetagenome_12_FD_203520 | JGI IMG/M metagenome (GOLD analysis project Ga0315908, IMG submission 203520) | Freshwater fungal communities from buoy surface, Lake Erie, Ohio, United States - Buoy 4 MA124 | ecosystem: Environmental > Aquatic > Freshwater > Lake > Lake biofilm | place: USA...
AGCTGCGCACCCCCCAACTTTCCTGAGGCAGAACCCACCTGATGCAGAGCCGCACCCTCTCCCGTGAACTGGCCCTGCTGATGCTTGGTCAGACCAGTGATCGCGGCTCGTCTGCCCCGGCCTTGCCAACAGGCATGGAGGGCCTGTTGCAGCAGGTGCTCGCCACCCTCAGCCAGGACGTGCGTGAGTCCCTGGATCGCTCCGCCGAAGACTTGCAGGCCGCCCAGCAGCAACTGCTTGATAGCGAGTTGCAGGAGCAGGGTGAGCAGCAGTTGCCCCGGGTGCGCCAGCACCTCAACGCCGGCCTGGTCGCGGCTGAACAGGCCCTTAACCGCCTATCTGCAAGCCTGGAGTTGCCCCGGCTGCTTATGCTGGCCGACCAAGAAGATGTGCGCCTAGGTGCCATCGCCCGGGTCGAGGCCGTGCTGCGCGACCGTCAGGCGATCGATGAGAGGCTGGATCGGGTGATGGAGGGATGGCGTCTTACTCGCCTGCCCCGCATCGATCGGGACATCCTGCGGCTGGCAGCCGTAGACCTCGAGAGCTTCCGCACCCCCCCTGCCGTGGCCTGTAATGAAGCCGTGGAGTTAGCCAATCGCTATAGCGATGAGCAGGGCCGCCGCATGATCAACGGGGTGCTGCGGCGCTTTACGGCAGCTCGTTCCGCGGCGGAGGCCTGAGCAAGCCATGGTCTACGACTGGTTTAATCGCACCGGCCCATCCCCAGCTGACCCATCAGCAACCCCGCCGCCAGCTTCTGAGCAGGTTTCGGGTCAGGGTCCAGAACAGGCTCAAGAACAGCCTGTTGAGGTTTCCTCCGATCCCAACGCTGAGGCGCTGGAATGGGCCCGCCAGGCCTACGCCCGCCTCAAGGCTCAGCAGGAGGAGCAAAAGCGGCGGCAGCTTGAGCCCGAATCTGCCCCTGAGCCCCCTCTTCCAGATTCTGTACAGCCTGTACTGATCAATACCCAGCAGAGCGAACAGGGTCTTGAGCAGGATCCTCAGCAGGTTGCCCAACCGGCTACTCCAGTGGCCGCGCCCCTTTCCCTGCTGGAGCAGGCAGCGGCCCAGCGGGCCGAACGCCAACAGGCGATCACGGCGCCAGAGGCTCCCGCCATTGAAGCCCCTGCAGCGCCCGAACTAGCTGAGCCCAGCTTGGGCGCTTTCGACGCCACCTTCACCTGGTCGGCTGAGGTACTCGCCGCCCAGGGCAAGCGGGTTGATCAGGTTTCGCTTGAAGAGATCGACTGGCTCACTCGTTTGCGCCAGGGCCTCGAGAAGACCCGCCAGGGCTTGGTCACCCAGCTGCTCGACAATCTGGGTGATGACCCGCTCACGCCCGAGGTGGTTGATGGTCTGGAAACCACCCTGTTGCGGGCAGACGTTGGGGTGGAGGCCACCGACCGGGCCCTTGGCGCCCTGCGCCAGCGGCTCAATCAGGAGGTGGTGGATCCCGCCGAGGGCCTGCGCTTCCTTAAGGAGCAGCTGCGCGCCATCCTCGACCAACCGATCGAGGCCAGTGGCCAGCCCCTGCTAGCCCCCCGCCGCGAGCAGCTCAACGTATGGCTGTTGGTGGGGGTAAACGGCGTGGGCAAGACGACCACGCTCGGCAAGCTGGCCAACTTGGCGGTGCGCAGCGGCTACAGCTGCTTGATCGCTGCTGCTGATACTTTCCGGGCCGCGGCGGTGCAGCAGGTGCAGGTGTGGGGTGAGCGCAGCAAGGTGCCGGTGATTTCCAATCCCAGCGCCAATGCCGATCCAGCGGCAGTCGTCTACGACGCCATCGGTGCTGCCCAGGCCAAGGGCACTGAGCTGGTGCTGGTGGATACGGCTGGCCGCCTGCAGACCAAGCACAACTTGATGGAGGAGCTCAGCAAGGTGCGCAGGATTGTCGACAAGCTGGCGCCAGAGGCGGTGGTGGAGTCGCTTTTGGTGCTGGATGCCAGCCAGGGTCAGAACGGCCTGCGTCAGGCCATGGCTTTTGCCAAGGCCGCCGGACTAACCGGCGTGGTGCTCACCAAGCTCGATGGCAGCGCCCGAGGTGGTGTGGCCCTGGCCGTCGCCTCTGAAGCCGGGCTGCCAATCCGTTTCATTGGCGCCGGTGAGGGTATTCGCGACCTGCGGCCTTTTAACAGCTTTGAGTTTGTTGAGGCCTTGCTGGCTCGCTGAGGTCCTGCTTGCCCAGGCAGGTAGGGCACTTGCCCGCGTCGCCGCTATCTTGCGAAACCGCCGCGGCCGCACCGTGCCCAATCGGTGAGCAACAAGCCGCCCCCCCATCCGGTTTCTCCCCAGGTTCCGGCCCTGTTGTCGGCTGCAGCATCGCTGCGGCAGCTGCTCGACAGCCTCAGCCGGGAGCAGCGGCGCAACCAGGAGCTGCTGGCGTCCCTGGCTTTTGCCCTGCGCAGTTTCACCAATCTGGGTCGCTTTCTGGAGCTGGTGCCGCTGGTGGCGGCCCGGCTGGTGGAAGCCGAGGGGGCAGTGCTGGTGGTATTCCACGAGGATGGCCGCCTCTGGCGCGAGTATCTGCAGGCCACGCCTGCCGAGCCCTGCGCCGAGCTGGTGCGCCAGCTGGCGGCGTTGGTGGATGGGGATTTGGCAGCTCTCAGCGGTGATGCGGCTGTGGCGGCCTTGCTTGATCAGCGGGTGGGCCGGTTGCTGGGCGAAGCCCAGGTGGTTGCCACATCGGTGGTTTCCCGCAGCCTCCAGCGAGGCCGCCTCTACATCTTCAGCAATCGGCAGGGCTTTGCCTGGAGCGAGGTGCATCGCCGCCACCTGCAGCTGGTGGCCGACCTTGCCGCCGTGGCTCTGGAAAACGAGGCCCTGCTCCAGACCATGCGGCGCCACGAGCGGCTCGATCGCCAGCTCAGCATCGGTGCTGAAATCCAGGCCCAGCTGCTGCCGGACCACTGTCCGGTGATCGATGGCGTTGAGCTGGCCGCCCGCTGCCGCCCCGCCTTCCAGGTGGGTGGTGACTATTACGACTTCATCCCCACCCGGCCCCAGCTGCTGGGCCGCCGCCGCGAACAGGCCCGCTGGGCGCTGGTGATGGGCGATGTGATGGGCAAGGGCGTGCCGGCAAGTCTGCTGATGACCATGCTGCGCGGCATGTTGCGGGCCGAGGTGCTGAGCGGCCACTCCCCCGAGCGCATCCTTCACGACCTCAACCAGCTGGCCCAGGAAGACCTGGCCCAGTCGCACCGGTTTGTGACCCTCTTTTATTCCGATTACGACCCCCGCACCCACCTGCTGCGCTACGCCAATGCGGCCCACAATCCGCCGTTGATCTGGCGGCGCCAGCGCAACCAGGTGGAGCGTCTTGATGCCCCAGGTCTGCTGATTGGTTTGCAGAGCGAAGCCGATTACGGCCTTGAGCAGATCGTGCTGGATCCAGGCGATGTGCTGCTCTATTACACGGATGGGGTGACTGAGGCCACCGGCTTCAGCGGCGAGCGCTTCGACGAGGAGCGGTTGGTGCTTCAGCTGCAGGCGGCCTGCCGCTCCGGCATCGGCGCTCAGGGGATTCTCGACCAGCTGTTTGCCCGGCTCGATCGCTTCGTGGGCGCAGACCGGCAGCTCGACGATGACGCTTCGATGGTGGTGCTCAAGGTGAAGGAGGAGCTGATGCTGCCCTCCCTGCCAAGCTGATTACCTGCCTAGCGCCGCCCGCCTAGCCCCGAATGGCTGTTGATTCCACCGCGTCTACCTGGAGCCAGCGTTTCGAGCAGGGCCTGCATCCGGCGATCGAGCGCTTCAACGCTTCGATCGGTTTTGACATCACCCTGCTGCAGCAAGACCTGGACGGCTCCATCGCCCATGCCCGCATGTTGGGTAGTTGCGCTGTGATCAGCGAGAGCGAGGCGGCCCAGTTGATCGAGGGCCTGGAGAATGTGAGAGCTGAGGCAGCCAGGGGCGAGTTCAACCCCGGCCTGGAGGCTGAAGATGTGCACTTCGCCGTTGAGCGGCGTCTGATTGAGTTACTCGGCCCCCTGGGCAAGAAACTGCACACCGGCCGCAGTCGCAACGACCAGGTGGGCACCGACCTGCGTCTGTGGCTACGCGGCCAAATTGATGCCATTGACGGGGGCTTGCTGCGCTTCGAGCGGGCCCTGCTGGCTCAGGCTGAGCTGCACAGCACGGTCTTAATCCCCGGCTACACCCACCTGCAGCGGGCCCAGCCGGTGTGTCTGGCCCACCACCTACTGGCTTACATCGAGATGGCTGAGCGGGACCGGGCCCGCTTGGCAGACGTGCGCGGCCGGGTGAATATCTGTCCCCTGGGGGCCGCGGCCCTGGCGGGCACGCCGGTGCCCATCGATCGGCGCCAGACCGCCGCCGAGTTGGGCTTTGACACCATCTACGCCAATAGTCTCGATGCGGTCAGTGATCGGGACTTTGCGGTCGAGTTCATGGCTGCCGCCAGCTTGGTGCTGGTGCACCTAAGCCGGCTCAGTGAGGAGGTGATTCTCTGGGCCAGCGAAGAGTTTGGCTTTATCGGCCTCACCGACCGCTGTGCGACTGGCAGCAGCTTGATGCCCCAGAAAAAGAACCCTGATGTGCCCGAGCTGGTGCGGGGTAAGAGCGGCCGGGTGTTTGGCCACCTGATGGGCTTGCTGACCATGATCAAGGGCCTGCCCCTTGCGTACAACAAGGACTTCCAGGAAGACAAGGAGGCCCTGTTTGACGGGGTGCGTACCTGCCTCGATTGCCTGGAGGCGATGGCGATTCTGTTTGAAGAGGGGCTCGAGTTTCGGCCCCAGCGCCTGGAGGCGGCAGTGGCGGCGGATTTCTCCAACGCCACCGATGTGGCCGACTACCTGGTGGCAAAGGGTGTGCCCTTCCGCGAGGCATACCAGTTGGTGGGCGGCCTGGTGAAGGGCTGCCTGGCTGAGGGAATCCTGCTGCGCGACCTGTCCCTAGGGCGCTGGCAGCAGCTGCACCCTGCCTTTGAAGCCGACATTTATGAGGCCATTACTCCCCAGCAGGTGGTGGCGGCCCGGCGCAGCGAGGGGGGCACGGGCTTTGACCAGGTTGAGCAGCAGTTGCAGCAAATTCGGATGCGACTTGCCTGCTGAGAGCAGCCAGCTTTCGTCAGTCGTCTTAGGGTGGATTGGTTAGTGGCCCATTGGCCCACATGCATCGGTCCCGCGGCCGATCTTCAGTTCGTGAGTATTTTTGTCGGCAACCTTCCCTTCCGCGCTGAGCAGGAAGACGTGGCGGAATTGTTTGCACCCTTCGGTGAGGTGTCTAGCTGTTCCCTACCCCTTGAACGGGATACCGGGCGCAAGCGCGGTTTCGCCTTTGTTGAGATGGGCGATGAAGCAGCAGAGGCAAAGGCCGTTGAGGCATTGCAGGGTGCTGAGCTGATGGGTCGTCCCCTGCGCATCAACAAAGCCGAGCCCCGCACCGGCGGCGGCGGAGCTGGTGGTGCCGGTGGTGGTGGTCCGCGCCGGGGTGGTTATGGCGGCGGCGGCGGTTACGGAGGCGGCGGTGGTGGCGGCTACGCAGGTGGTGGCGGCTACAACCGCGGCAGTGGTGGTGGTTACGCAGGTGGCGGCGGCGGTTATGCGGGTGGTGGCGATCGGGGATCTGGTGCCCGCGGCTGGGAAGATCGGAGCTATGGCGCTGGCAATTCTGCTGGTGGCGACAGCTTCGACGCTGGGCGCACCCGCCGCCGCCGCAGTGGCGGTGGCGATAGCGGTGGTGGCGACTTCTACGGTGGCGCCGAGGGCTAGTAGCCCCGCTCTGCCAGGGATAGGGCCGCGGCAGCCAGCACGCCAGCATCCGCGTCCCTTGACCCTGCTTTTTCGGTGAGTTGCTGGCGCCAGCGTTTGGCGCCGCCTACCCCCTCCACCACATGTACTAGGTGGCGGGCGATAGGCCACAGCCGCCCGCCCCGACTGCGCCATTGCTCGGCGTAGGCAACCAAACCACCCACCACGCTGGAGGCTGTGGCCAGCGGCTGGCTGTCGTCGGCGTAGATCTGCTGGTCCACCTGCCTCCACTGGAGGGGATGGGCATAAGCAGCCCGACCCACCATGGCCCCGTCCACCAATTCGAGCTGCTGCACGCAGTCGTCCAGGCTTTCCAGACCGCCGTTTAATTCGATGCTCAGTTGCGGTCGATCGCGCTTGAGGGCGTGCACCACGTCGTAGCGCAAGGGCGGGATCGTGCGGTTTTGTTTGGGATCGAGCCCCTCCAGCCACGCTTTGCGCGCGTGTACTGCAAATCGCTGGGCCCCCGCTGCCGCCACCGCATCCACGAAGGCCAGCAACTCGGCGTATGAGTCGCGCTCGTCAATGCCGATGCGGTGTTTCACCGTTACCGGCAAGGGGCAGGCGGCGGCCATGGCGGCAACGCAGCGGGCCACTTGGTCAGGATCGGCCATCAGACAGGCCCCAAAGCGGCCTTTTTGCACCTTCTCGCTGGGGCAGCCCACATTCAGGTTGATTTCGTCGTAGCCCCAATCAGCCGCCAGGGCAGCGGCCTCAGCCAGCAAGCCTGGATCGTCGCCGCCCACTTGCAGGGCTAGGGGTTTTTCGATCGGATCGAAGCCCAGTAGGCGCTCCAGCCGCCCCCCCGGTGCGCTGGCATCAGGTGCTTGCCTGGCGTGGTGCAGGGCCTGGGCTACCACCATTTCGGTGTAAAGCAGGCTGCGCCTGCTGATCTGCCGCATCAGCACCCGGAAGTGCCGATCGGTGTAGTCCATCATCGGGGCCACACTGAAGCGATAACTGGCTGGATCGATCTGGCCCATCTCCCCATGCTGCCAATTCATGCTGCCGTTGTCGTGGCCGGTGGCGGTGCCGCCGGCTTTATGGCAGCCATCTGTGCTGCTGAGGCCGGCCTTGGCGATATCGCCCTGCTGGAAGCCACCAACGAGCCGTTGAACAAGGTGTTGATCAGTGGCGGTGGGCGCTGCAATGTCACCCATGCCTGCTGGGATCCTCGGGCGTTGGTGGGGCACTATCCCCGGGGCGGCCAAGCCCTGCGGGGTCCCTTTTCGCGCTTTGCTCCCGGCGATGCCGTCGCCTGGTTTGCTGACCATGGCCTCGAGCTGGTGGAGGAGCCGGACGGCCGCCTGTTTCCCCGCTCAAATCGTGCCGAATCGGTGGCAGCCACCTTGCGCCGAGCGGCCCTCCAGGCCGGGGTGCAGCTGCACACAGGGGTGAGCCTGCAGAGGGCCGCGGCTGCTGCTGCCGGTGGTTTTGACCTGCTGGTGCGGGGCGGCGGGGCGATCAGAGCCGATCGGTTGGTGCTTGCCACCGGCAGCCATCCCAGCGGCCGCCAGCTGGCGGCGGCCCTAGGCCATGGGCTGGTGGCGCCTGTGCCCTCCCTATTCACTTTGGCCCTGGCTGGCGATCCCCTGCTGGAGCTGGCCGGAGTGGTGATGGATCCGGTGGAGCTGGCTTTGCACCTGCCCCAGGAGCCCCAGGCCGCTCGGGCTGGCCAGCCTTTTCGCCAGCGGGGCCCGGTGCTGATCACCCATTGGGGTCTGTCCGGTCCAGCCACCCTGCGGCTCACGGCTTTTGCTGCCCGCGCCCTCAAGGCTTGTGGCTATCGGGGTGAGCTGCGCCTTGATTGGAGTGGTGGCTTGTCCCAGCAGGATCTTGAGGGCTTGTTTGCCGAGGCCAAGCGAGACCAGGCAAAGCGGCAACTAGCCAACTGGCGCCCCTGGCCCGCCCTCAGCCGGCGCCTATGGCTGGCCCTGTTGCAGCGCCATGGCCTAGACCCTCAGCAGCGCTGGGCTGATCTTGCTAAGCGGCACCAGCAGCTGTTGGTATCGGCGTTGCGTGATACCCGGCTGGCCATTACCGGGCGGGGCCCCTTCGGCGAAGAATTTGTTACGGCAGGTGGCATTCCTCTAGGTGAGGTGAACCTGGCGACGATGGAGAGCCGCCAGCAGCCCGGTCTTTTTTTGGTGGGTGAACTCTTGGATGTGGACGGGGTGACCGGGGGGTTCAACTTCCAGCACTGCTGGAGCAGCGGTTGGCTGGCGGGCCAGGCCTTGGCCAAGCCAAGAGTTATTTGATTTTGTCAAACACCGAGAACATCGGTAGATACATGGCCAGCAGGATTGAGGCCACAATGCCGCCGACAAGCACGATCATGGCGGGTTCCAGCATGGAGGTGAGTGCTTTGACCATAGATTCCACCTCGTCTTCATAAAAGTCAGCCACCTTGGAGAGCATGGCGTCCATCTCGCCTGTTTCTTCGCCGATGGAGAGCATGCTGATACACAAATCAGGAAATACGTTCATGCGTCCAAGCGCCATGCTTAACTGAATTCCCTGCATCACATATTGGCGACTGTTGCTAATTGCATCTGAGATAATAGAATTATTTGTGGTTTCTCTCACGATGTCAAGTGACATCAAAATGGGCACCCCCGCTCGCGTTAGGGAGCTAAAGGTTCGAGAGAACTGGGCTGTTGCTGTTTTTTGAATTAATTCGCCAAACAGGGGGATCTTTAGCATAAGGGCGTCCACTTGCCGCCTGCCTATAGGTGTGGCATAAAACTTGCCAAATAGAAATGCCCCGGCAATAAGTCCTAATACCAGATATAGAGAAAAGGTTGAGCGCAGCAGGCTGCTTAGGTCCACCATCATCTGGGTGAACCAGGGGAGTTCGGCGCCTAGGCTATCAAAAATACCTGAAAATGTGGGAATGAGGAAGATGGTCATTCCGAGGAAGACTGCGATGGCGAGTAACAACACAGTCACCGGATAGCCCAAGGCCCCTTTGATCTGGTTTTCCAGCTTGGCGTTGTCCTCAAGCAGCTTGGCCAGTCTCTTTAGGGATTCATCCAGCACACCGCCGGCTTCCCCCGCCTCCACCATGGCGATGCTCAGCTTGTCAAATACTTTGGGCCACCGCCTTAGGGCATCCCCCAGGGAGATTCCTTGATTTACCTCCAGGCTGATTGATTGCAGGGCCCGTTTAAATAGGGGCATCTTTTGTTGAGATGCCATTAGGTCGATGCTGCGCACAATTGGTACGCCAGCACTGACTAGGGCCGACAACTTGCTGGCAAATACAGCTTTGTCTTTGATGCCAGGTTTTGCTTCTAACAGTTCATTGAATTTGGAGAATCTGAGTTTTTCACTTAGTTGGGCTGCGGCATTAGATCCAGTCGCCGTGGTTTTCGGCTTGGCCTTGATTTCGGCGGCTCGGATGCCTCGCAGCCTCAGGCTGCGCTTAGCCTGTGCCGGATCGGTCGCTTCGATATCTACAAGGAATGACTTGCCTCGAGGATTGATGCAGGTGGCAACGAAGGCAGGCATGGCTTAGGAGTTTCTAGTAGTGAATCAGCCCAGTTGGTTAACTAAACGTATGAGCTCATCAGGCCTTGAGGTTTTCAAAAGGACTTCATCCATCATGACCTGCTTGCTGAGCACCAGATCCCCAAGGGCTTTTTCCATCGTTTGCATGGATAGTTGACCACCTGTCTGAATTGCAGAGTAAATCTGGGAGGTTTTACCTTCCCGGATCAGGTTTGCGATGGCTGGTTTATTGATCATGATCTCCTGGGCCATGACGCGACCAGATTGGTCGGGGCTTGGATTGTGGCGCTTGCACAGGGTTTGGGCAAAAACGGCCAGAAGGCTGGTGCTTAGCTGCACCCGTATTTGATTCTGTTGGCTGGGAGGAAAAACATCCACCATCCGGTCAACTGTTTGGGCAGCCGAACTGGTGTGCAGGGTGCCTAGTACCAGGTGGCCGGTCTCTGCTGCCGTAATTGCTAACTGGATGGTGTCTAGGTCTCGTAGCTCGCCCACCAAGATTACGTCGGGATCTTCCCGAAGGGCTGCTTTTAGGGCATTGGCAAAGCTGCGGGTGTCTTCGTTGAGCTGGCGCTGGTGGATGACACTTTTTACTCCTCTGTATGTGAATTCAATCGGATCTTCAATGGTCAATATATGTTCTGCCCGGGTTTGATTTATATGCTCGATCATCGCCGCCAGGGTTGTGGTTTTGCCGGAGCCGGTGGGGCCTGTTACGAGAATCAGCCCTTTGGGCATGTGGCTCATTTCCTCCACAATCGGTGGTAGACCCAGGCTTTCCATGGTCGGCAGGCTGTTGCTAAGGGCTCGCAGGCAGGCCGCGTAGGTACCCCTTTGGCGATATACATTGATCCTGAAGCGGGCGATCCCTTTAAGGCCATAGGCGCAATCAAGTTCCCAAGTTTGCTCTAGCTCCTTGCGCTGGGCATTATTAAGCATGGAAAAGATTAGTTTATTGCAGCTTTCTTCATCTAGAGAATCATCATGTATGGGCCTCAGTTGACCGTTGAACCTTCCATAGGGACGTGTGCCTGCACTGATATGCAGATCACTGCCGCCATCTTTTACAAGCTGGGTCATCAAGTCTTCAATCATCACGGCCATGGGAAGCTCAGCGGCTGGTTAGACAGTAGGGACATTCGAGCCAGTCGTCATGGAGCCCGGCGCCGCAGTCGCTGCAGGTGAGGGTGCTCAGTGATTTAGAGCGGCGCTCAGCTTCCAGGCCTGAATCAGTGAGCAGCATCCGTTCGACCTCTGCCAGGGTTGTGTGACCCTCGCGCACTAGCTGCAGCCCGTAGCCCAAAAGGGTTTTCATGCCGTTTTCAAGCGCCATTCGTCGCAGCACATCGGTGGTTTCACCCTTGGCGACAGCTGCTGCCAAGTTGTCCGTCATGCGTAGGATTTCGTAGACACCAATTCTTCCTTTATAGCCGGCACCGTTGCAAGCTGGGCAGCAGCCTTCCTGGTTGCGGTTCTGGGTGTTGGCCTTGAAGAAGGTCACCGTGGTTTCGTGGCTACTCAACAGACCAAAACGGGCCAGTTCTTCCGGATTGGGGGTGTAACTGATTCGGCAAGCCGAACACACTCGTCGCAGCAGCCGCTGGGACACGATGCCCAGCAGTGATGCGCTCACCATGAAGGGCTCCACACCCATTTCATCGAGGCGGGCGATGGCGCTGGCTGCGTCGTTGCAGTGCAGGGTGGTCATCACTAGGTGGCCAGTAAGTGCGGCCTCGATTGCTGTTTTGGCCGTCTCCAAGTCGCGGGTTTCCCCCACCAGCAAAACGTCGGGGTCTTGGCGCATAAATGCACGTAGCGCCGTACTGAAATCGAGCCCCTTTTCTCGATTAACTTGGGTTTGGGTGATGCCATGCAGGGTGTATTCGATCGGGTCTTCAACCGTGGAAATGTTGATGCCTGGATCGTTGCGCTCAGCCAGTAGGGCATAGAGGGTGGTTGACTTGCCGGAACCGGTCGGGCCCGTAACCAGAATCATTCCGTAGGGTTTAGATCCCAGCTCTCGCAGGATTTTTCTGGAATCCGCATCGGTGATTAGGGTATCTAGGCCGAGCTGAGTAGCGCCGCTGTCAAGTAAGCGCATGCATATCTTTTCACCGTTACGGCTGGGCAATGTGCTTACCCGAAAATCCATTTTGCGGCCTCGGAACATGCGTCTGATACGGCCGTCTTGAGGCAATCGCCGCTCGGCGATGTCCAGCTCCGCCATGATTTTGATGCGTGATGTGACCGCTGGCGTCAGGCTCTTTGGCAGGTCCTCGAACTGCTTTTGCAGCACACCGTCGAGGCGAAAGCGAATTTCCAGGGTGTTTTCCTGCGGTTCCACATGAATATCACTGGCCCCCGAGGTGAGGGCCTCGATCAGGATTCTGTCCACCAAGCTGATGATTGGTGACTCATTGGCACTGCTGCTGGCTGATGCCGCATTGATTTCGAGATCTTCGACATCAGTGAACTCCTCCAGTTGCCCTTCGGAGGTGCCAGGGATGCCTAGGTCTTTGGTTAGGGAGCGGGGGGCATTAAAGCTTGCAGGTGGTCGCTGTTGGGCTGGCTTGGAGGTTGCGGGAGCGGGAGTTGGTGCTTTTGCCGTGAGTGCAGTTGTGAGATTTGTCGCCAGGGCCAACTTCAGCTCAGCGTTGAAGCCGGCACGTTGCAATTCCTCACTTAAATTCTGGCGCTGCTGGGGCCCCCAGTTGCTCGGTACGGCAACTACCAATCTCCCTTTGGCTTCTCGAAGGGGCATGGCGCCCAGCTCGCGCCAGCGCGCCTCTGGCAGCCCTTTGCCTGTAAAAAGTAAGTCTTGACCAAGGGCCTGCAATTCGATTGCTTGCAGCACCGGCTCACCAACCAGTAGCTCCACCTCCAGGCGCTGCTGCTCTTCGCTGCTGGCTTCAGGGACGGGGCGGGAAGGGGTGAGGGTCATGAAACCAGAAGGTGCGGGCTTCCGCCGCTTGTGGGAGGTAGGCCTGGAGCTTCAACATGTCTAGAACCAAAGTCCGACCTTGTCAGCCATGAGCGGTGACACCTCGATGAGCGGTGACAGCAACCTGGGAGCCGGGGCCCCCCAGGCAGCTGATCCCAGCGAGATTCCGGCTACACCGGAGATGGAGGCTGGACAGGAGGCCGGCTCCTCCCCGATTCCTGATCAGGATTCCGATTTGGCTGGCCAGCTGGCGGCACTCAAGGCAGAGCATGAGGCCCTCAACGGCCAATACATGCGTCTGGCTGCCGACTTCGACAACTTCCGCAAGCGCCAGAGCCGCGACAGCGAAGACCTGCGCCTACAGATCACCTGCTCCACCTTGGGTGAGATTTTGCCAGTGGTCGATAACTTCGACCGGGCAAGGCAGCAGCTGAATCCCCAGCATGAGGAAGCCCAGGCGCTGCATCGCAGCTATCAGGGCCTCTACAAGCAGCTGGTGGATGTGTTCAAGCAGCTGGGGGTTTCACCGATGCGGGTAGAGGGTGAACCCTTCGATCCCAGTTTGCATGAGGCGGTCTTGCGTGAACCCAGTGAAGCCCATGCCGAAGATGTGGTGATCGAGGAGTTGCAGCGCGGCTACCACCTAAACGGTCGGGTGCTGCGCCACGCCCTGGTCAAGGTGTCGATGGGGCCTGGTTCCGACGCCTTCCCTGCTGGCCCCCAAGCAGCTGAGAATGGCCAGGCTGAGGAGCAGGACGGCTGATGGCCGACTTCTACGACCTGCTCGGTACTGCCCGCGACGCCGATCCAGACACTTTGAAGCGGGCCTACCGGCGGATGGCTCGTCAGTACCACCCGGATGTCAACAAAGATCCTGGGGCTGAAGACAAATTCAAGGAGATCGGCCGGGCCTACGAGGTGCTCAGCGATCCCCAGACTCGCGCCCGTTACGACCAGTTTGGTGAGGCGGGCCTAGGCGGCGGCGCCCCTGATATGGGCGACATGGGCGGCTTTGCCGACTTGTTTGAGACCTTCTTCAGTGGCTTTGGGGGGGCGGGTGCTGGAGCAGGTCCGAGGCGGCGTGGTCCCCGGCAAGGCGATGACTTGCGCCTCGACCTCACCATCAACTTCCAAGAGGCGGTGTTTGGTATCGAGAAGGAGGTGCAGATTCGCCATCTCGAAACTTGCAGCACCTGCCAGGGATCCGGTGCCAAGGCGGGCAGTGGACCCACAAGTTGCGGCACTTGTGGCGGCGCCGGCCAGGTACGTCGGGCCACCCGCACCCCATTCGGCAGTTTTACCCAGGTGGCAGCTTGTCCTACCTGTGAGGGCAGCGGCCAGGTGATTGCCGACCCCTGCGGCGCCTGCGGTGGCCAAGGTCTGCAGCAGGTGCGCAAAAAGCTGCGGATCAACATCCCAGCTGGGGTTGATTCCGGCACCCGGCTGCGGGTGGCAAATGAGGGGAATGCCGGCCAGCGGGGTGGTCCCGCCGGCGATCTCTATGTGTTCCTGAGCGTTCAATCGGCTGCTGGCTTGCGCCGCGATGGCATCAACATCCACTCGGAGGTGACGCTCAATTACCTCCAGGCCATTTTGGGTGACACCATCGAGGTAGACACGGTGGACGGTCAGGAATCGTTGGAGATTCCAGCCGGTACCCAGCCCGGAGCGGTGCTCATCCTGCAGAGCAAGGGGGTGCCCAAGCTGGGCAATCCGGTGGCCCGAGGCAACCACCTGGTCAGCATCAAGGTGCAGCTGCCCACCAAGCTCAATGCTGAGGAGCGGGAGTTGCTGGAGCAGCTGGCCGGCCACCACACCAACAAGGGCCACAAGCATCCCCACAAAAGCGGCTTGTTTGGGGGCCTTTTCGGTTGAGCGCCAGTTGGGCAGACGGCAACCCAGATGCCCAGCTCGATCTGCGTGGCATCGCTTGTCCGCTCAACTTCATTCGCACCAAGCTGGCCCTGGAGCGTTTGGTTCCTGGCCAGATCCTGCAGGTGGACCTAGATCGGGGAGAGCCCCAGCAGCAGGTGACCCAGGGGCTGGAGAGCGCAGGTCATGGGGTTACCTGCTGCGATCACCCGGAGCACCAAGGGGCCGTGCGGCTGCAGGTTTGTTGTCATGGGGGTTGAGCCTGGGCCCTTGCGCCTAATTGGGCAGGTGGTGGCTCTGCTGGCCAATTACTGCTGGGTGGAACTGGATCAGCTAGGGCCCACTGGCCTGAGTCGACTTTTGTGCACCCGGCGCACCCGCCTTGGCAAAAGCGGCCAAACCATCGCCGTTGGGGATCGCGTTTGGGTGGATGGCATCGACTGGCCTGCTGGCCGGGCGGCTGTGGCGGCCCTGGAGCCGCGTCAGAGCCTGCTTGAGCGGCCCGCCGTGGCCAATGTGGCCCTCGTGGTGGTGGTGGTGGCGCTGGCGGAGCCAGAGCTGGATCTGCTCCAGCTCACACGCTTTTTGTTGACGGCTGAGGCGACGGGGCGGCCGGTGCAGTTGGTGTTCTCCAAGGCGGATCTGGTTTCGTCTGACGAGGTGGCTAGTTGGTGTCAGCGAGCTGCTGCCTGGGGTTACGAAGCCCTGGCGGTATCTACCAGTAGTGGCGAGGGCATGGAGCCTTTGCTGCAGCGGCTGGCCCAGCCAGGTATCGCCGTGCTTTGTGGACCTTCTGGGGTGGGGAAGAGCAGCGTGCTCAACCGTCTTTGCCCCGAGCTCGGCCTGCGGGTGGCGGCGGTGTCAGGGCGGCTGCAGCGGGGCCGCCACACCACCCGCCATGTGGAGCTTTTCCCGTTGGCGCCCGGAGCCCTGCTGGCCGACACGCCTGGATTCAATAGGCCGCGGCTGCCCGCCGACCCCGTTGCCCTAGGCCCCCTGTTTCCGGAGATTCGGCAACGACTGGGCTTGGGCTGCTGCCGCTTCAGCAATTGCCTGCACCAGGGCGATCCCGGCTGTGCCGTTGGCTCCGACTGGGAGCGTTACCCCCTTTATGCCCAGTGCCTGAGCGATCTGCTGCTGGATGGCGAGCGAACGGGCCGGGTTGCGGACTCCCCTGACGGGTCGGGGCTGCGGCGCCGTGGTCAGGGTCTAGAGCCCCGCCTGGCGCCCGGATTGCGGCAGCTCTCCCGCCGTCGCCAGCGTCAGCAGTTGCTGGATGGGGAAGAGGATGGCCAGGCTGGCACTGGAAAAGGGACGGATTTCAGCCGCCCAGACCTGGCAGATTGAGATTTAGGCCACCGGTGAGTTCTTCCATGCGGCCTTTCATCGTGCCGGTGGACAGCTCGTAGGCGGCTTGCAACGCTTCCAGCACGGCGGCCTCGCTGGCGGCAGCCCCTTCGGCGATCAGTTCTGGGGCCAGTTGCACTCGCAGCGGTTGCTGGTTGCCCGTGAGCCAGATGCTGGCCCGGCCGTCGGCGCTGCGGCCCTCCAGTTCCATGGCATCAAGTTCTTCCTGGAGCTTTTGGGCGTTTTGCTGCAGCTCCTGGGCCTTCTTGAAGGCCTCGGTGAGCTGACCGAAGTTGGGGAGTCCGAAGCCAGCCATGCCCTAAAAGTTGCTCGGCTCAGGCTAAGGGGCAGCTAGTGCTCCGGCACGAAGCCCAGCCGTTTTACCTCGGGGTGGAGGGTCAGGCCGTGGCTGGCCAGCACCCGGCGTTGTACCGCTGCGATCAGGGCATCGATGTCACTCGCGCTCGCCTGGCCAATGTTGACGATGAAATTGGCGTGGATTGGCGAGACTTGGGCATCACCGATCCGTAAACCTTTCAGGCCCAGCGCTTCGATCAGCTGCCCCGCTTTTTGTGGTTCTGGGTTGCGAAAAACACTGCCGCAGCTGGGCTGTTGGTAGGGCTGGGTGCTGGTGCGGCTGTGCAGATTTGCGCTGGTGCGCGAGGTGATGGCTGCGGGGTCGTGGCCGGCCTCCAGCTGGAAGGTGGCTGTCAGCACGATCCAGCTCTCCGCCTGGAGGCGGCTGTGGCGATAGGCGAAGTCCAGTTCCCGGGCTTCCAGCTCGAAGGGCGTTGCGGGATTGGCCGGGTCCAGCACCCGAACCGAGTGCAACCATTCGGCCGTGCAGCCGCCCTGAGCGCCCGCATTCATCACCACTGCGCCTCCGACGGTGCCTGGGATGCCCACGGCCCACTCCAGCCCGCTCAGGCCCAGCCGGGCTGCTTTGCGGGCCAGGGTGGGGATCGGTTCTCCGGCTTCCGCTTCCACTAGGCCGCTGGCGGCGTCGAGCCGGCTCCCCTGCAGCCGCCTGTTGCAGATGGTGAGGCCGGGCAGGCCGCTATCGGCGATCAGCAGGTTGGAGCCTGCGCCGATGCAGCGCAAGGACAGGCCCTGGGCCCGGGCCCAGGCCGCCAGAGAAATCAGCTCTTCGCGGTCTCCAGGCTCGGCAAACCACTCCGCTGGACCTCCCACCTTCCAGGTGGTGAAGGGCTGAAGCCCTACCCCTCGGCGTAGGGCAGGGTGGCAGCTGGTGGGGGCCGCATTCATCAGGCTCAGGCCGCCAGGGGGGTTGCAGAGGCAGCTATGGCGCTGTCAACTGCTTGCTGGCGCTGCTCGAGGCGTTCCCAGAGGCTGTTGACGTCTCCAGCACCCATGGCGATCACCAGATCACCCTCTTGACTCTTGGCGGCCACCTGGGCGGCGAGCTCGTCGAGAGTGCTGGCTACCGCCACCGGCAGGTTGGGTGCCAGCTGCCGCACTGCCTCGGCCATGGCGGCGCTGGAGATGCCTGGTATCGGCGCTTCACCAGCGGCGTAGAGGGGCGCGATCAGCACGGAATCGGCTTCCGATAGGGCCGCTGCAAAGCCGTCCAGAAATTGGGCTGTGCGGCTGTAGCGATGGGGCTGAAACACTGCTACCAAACGCCGTGGCGCCACGGGCAGGGCGCTGCGACCGCTGTCCACCATCAGCTTGGCCATGGCCAGGGTTGCGGCCACCTCGCTGGGGTGGTGGGCGTAGTCGTCGACCACCAGTCGGCCTTGCCATAAACCGCGGAAATCAAAGCGCCGTCCTGGGGCCTGGAGGGCGGCTACCGCCTCGCCAAGCTCGGCAAATGAAACCCCCTCCAGCCGGCAGGCGGCCATGGCCGCAACCGCGTTGCTGAGGTTGTGACGACCGGGTAAGGGCAGTTCAAAGCGGCCCACCAGCTCACCGTTTTCATAGAAGTCGGCAACGGTGCCGTCACCCCTTTGCTCTTGGGCAATCGCTGCAAAGGAGACGCCTGCGGCGCTTTCGATCGACCACCAATGACTGGCTTTGAACCGCTCGCGCAGCACCGGGTCGTCGTGGTTTGCCAGGAGCCTTGATGTGTTGCCGGCGAACCTTTGCAGGGTGGTGATCAGGGCTTCGAGGTCGGGGTAGTGGTCCGTGTGGTCGAGTTCGACGTTGGTGAGCACGCCGAGGGATGAGCGGAACTTCACCAAGGAGCCGTCCGATTCATCCGCCTCCGCCACCAGCAGCCTGCCTTCGCCATGGCGACCGTTGCTGCCAAAGGCGGGCACGATGCCGCCAATCACTGCGGTGGGGTCGTTTTGGGTAGCAGCCAGCAGGGTGGCGATCAGGGTGCTGGTAGTGGTTTTGCCATGGCTCCCGGCTACGGCGATGGAGTCCTGGCTATTGATCAAGGCGGCCAGCACGTCGGAGCGGTGGCAGATCGCCAGACCCATGCGACGGGCCTCCACTAGCTCCGGGTTGGTCTCTGGCACCGCGGAGCTGATCACTACTTGAGGTGAGACCGAGGTGCCGCTGCGGATAGCAGCAACCGTGGCGGCGTTCTGCTCCAAAAACACCCGCACCCCCAGCCGCCGCAAGCGGTCGAGCACGGCGTTGTCCCGGGGGTCGGAGCCACTTACCGCGTAGCCCCGTTCCGCCAGGATCCCTGCCAGGGCAGACATGCCGATGCCGCCAACGCCAATGAAGTGGAGTGGCTGGTGACGATCGAGCAGGGGCGCCAAACGCAACTCCAAATCAGGGTTCAGATGAGCACAAAATTAAACTGACAACAGCCCGAAAACCTTTACGAGTTGCTGCGCGTTTGCGCATGGTCCTCGGCCTGCGCCCTTCCTGCAAGAGGGGAGACCGGATCAATTTCTGTATGATCGGCAGCCAAAACCACCTTCGCTAGCGGCTTTTGCCGCAATCGGCCATGACTTTGCGCGTTGCGATCAATGGATTTGGCCGAATTGGTCGCAACTTCACCCGCTGCTGGCTGAGCCGTGGGGCCAACACTGGCATCGAACTAGTGGGCATCAATGGCTCCGGTGACACCAACACCATGGCCCACCTGCTCAAGTACGACTCCATGCTCGGCCCCCTGCGGGGCGTGGAAGTCACCACCACCGAGGACACGATCGTCCTCAACGGCAAGACGATCAAAACCTTCTACGACCGCAATCCCGCCAACCTTCCCTGGAAGGAATGGGGCGTCGATCTGGTGATCGAATCCACCGGAGTGTTCAACGATGATGTGGGTGCCAGCAAGCACTTTGAAGCTGGTGCCAAAAAGGTAATTCTCACGGCACCTGGCAAGGGCGCGAAGGTTGGCACTTTTGTGGTGGGCGTTAACGCCGATCAGTACCGCCACGAAGATTGGGACATTCTCAGCAATGCCAGCTGCACCACCAATTGCATGGCTCCTGTGGTGAAGGTGCTGGATCAAGCATTCGGCATCGTCAAGGGCACGATGACGACCACCCACAGCTACACCGGTGACCAGCGAATCTTGGATGCGGCCCACCGCGACCTGCGCCGTGCCAGGGCCGCTGCGGTAAACATTGTTCCCACCAGCACCGGCGCTGCCCAGGCTGTGGCGTTGGTCTATCCGCCGATGAAGGGCAAGCTCAGCGGCATCGCTATGCGAGTGCCCACGCCGAATGTCTCGGTGGTTGACATGGTGCTTGATATCAGTCGCGACACCACCAAGGAAGAGGTGAATGCCTTGCTCAAGGCCTCATCGGAGAATGCCATGAAGGGCATCATCAAGTATTGCGATCTACCTTTGGTTTCCAGCGATCATGCCGGCACCGACGAATCGACGATCATTGATTCGGAGCTCACCTTGGTGATGGGTGGCAACATGCTGAAGGTTATCGCTTGGTACGACAATGAGTGGGGCTACAGCCAGCGCGTTGTTGATCTGGCTGAGATTGTTGCCAAGCAATGGAAATGAGCTGAGCTAATCGCCAACTTTTAAGCCGCCCTCAAGGGCGGCTTTTTAATGCTTACTTTAGAAATTCAGCTGTGGGGTTGGAGATTTTCGGATCCTGATAGCACTCGTGCTTTGACGATGCCGTCGTCAGCAGTGAGTTCTTCTAGAACATCAAAGCCATCCACCACATAACCGAAAGCGGCATAGCGGCCGTCGATCAGGTTTAGCCCGGCAGGGGTCAGTTCAGGTTCGAACAGGAAGAGGAAGAACTGGGAGGAGCCGTCGTCTAGCACTTCATCGGAGTGGGCCCAGCCCAGGGTGCCCTTGGTGGAGAAGGGTAGTTCTGGTGCGGCCTTGAACATGCCGAGGTCTTCGAAGGTTTGGTTGTAGAAGGGCTCGCTCTGGCCTGGCACCTTGATCTCTAGAGGCACCTTGCGCTCCGTTTTGGTTTTCGGGTCGATATATCCATCATTTGGGCCTTCCGGATCGCCGGTTTGCAGCACGTAAAAATCTTCGGCTCGAATGAAGGGCAGTCCGTCGTAGAAGCCGCGTTGCACCAGATCAACAAAGGCGCCGGCGGTGAGGGGCGCGTTGTAACCGTCTACAACCGCAGTTAGGTCGCCTTTAGTGGTGGTGAGCTGCACGGTTGCCCGGCCCAGCAGCCTGGGCAAATCGGCAAATTCAGCCGGAATTTGATATGGGAACGGCCCCACCAGCAGGTCTTCGGCTTTGCCGATGCTGTTGAGGGCCTCACGGCGGGCTGCCAGGAAGGGGTCGCGCTCCTGGCCTTCGGCGGCGGCGGCGAGCACTTGAAGTTGCTCTCCCACCTGGTCCAGCAGAGTTGCGGCCTCGGTTTTCGCTGGGGCAACGAAGCCTTCGAGCATGGCTGCCTTGCGGCTGCCCAGTAAGGAAATGCAACGCCGCACGGAGCTGGCTAGGGCTGGCCAGCGCTTAGCGCGCAGGTCGTCGCTGGTGGCCTCGAGGCGATGCTGAAGCTCCTGCAAGTCGGGGGCCTTGATTGGCAAGGCATTGCGCAGCAGCGCTGCAGGGTCGGTCACGGCGTTGCCCTGGGGCAGGGCAGCCCAGGCGGTGGGGGCAGCGAGCAGTACAACCAGCATCAAGCTGGCTACGCCAGCAAACCAGCGCGCCCACGTTGAGCGATTCGCCCAGCTGGATTGGCCCCGTGCCATGGCAACACCCTGTCGTTGAGCGGACTTTGGCACAACTTCAGGGCCTCCGGAATGGCCCCGCAGAGGCCCGTTCCGGTAGCCAGCCTTACAATCCCCCAGATCTGAACCGCCGGAATGATCTCCAGCAACGACTTTCGAACCGGTACCTCAATCGAGCTGGATGGCCAGGTGTGGAGGGTCGTTGAGTTTTTGCACGTCAAGCCCGGCAAGGGATCGGCGTTCGTGCGCACCAAGCTCAAGGCGGTTCAGAGCGGCAACGTCGTGGAGAAGACCTTTCGGGCAGGCGAGATGCTGCCCCAAGCCATTCTCGAAAAGAGCACCCTCCAGCACACCTACATGGAGGGTGACGACTACGTGTTTATGGATATGGGCAGCTACGAGGAAACCCGGCTGACGGCCAAACAGATTGGTGACAGCCGCAAGTACCTCAAGGAGGGCATGGAGGTGAACGTGGTGGCCTGGAACGGCAAACCCTTGGAGGTGGAACTACCCAACTCGGTGGTGCTGGCGATCACCCAGACCGATCCGGGCGTTAAGGGCGATACGGCCACTGGCGGCACCAAGCCTGCAATCGTTGAAACGGGAGCCCAGGTGATGGTGCCCCTGTTCCTGTCGATCGGCGAGAAAATCAAGATAGATACTCGTACCGACAGCTATTTGGGCAGGGAGAACTGATCGCCATGCAGCTCAACCACGACCAGCTTCAGCACCTTCTCGCCCTGCTTGGCGAGAGCGACATCCAGGAGTTGAAGCTCGAAGGAGACGACTTCCGCTTGGAGGTGCGTCGCAACCTTCCCAGTGCAGCTCCTACAACTGTTTTCCAGGCCAGTGCCGCTCCGGCCCAGGTGCTGCAGGCAGCGGCCCCCCTGCCCGTTGCCCCCTCGGCTCCACCGCCACCGGCTGCTGCCAGCCGCAGCGACCTGCTTGAGGTCACAGCACCGATGGTCGCCACCTTCTATCGAGCTGCAGCTCCCGGCGAAGCCCCGTTTGTGGAAGTGGGTGCCCGCATCAAAGTCGGCCAGACCGTCTGCATTCTTGAGGCGATGAAGCTGATGAATGAGCTGGAGTCTGAGGTGGGCGGTGAGGTGGTTGAAATCCTGGTGGAAAACGGCACCCCCGTGGAATTCGGTCAGGTGTTGATGCGGGTGCGGCCGGCCTGAGCGGCTAGCCCAGATCTCTTGCCGTAATCAAGGCAGCCGCCATGCTGTCGGCCCTGGCTAGGCCTTGGCCAGCGATCGCGAAGCCTGTGCCGTGATCTGGTGAGGTGCGCATAAACGGCAACCCCAAGGTGGTGTTGACTGCGGCATCAAAGGCCAGCAATTTCACCGGGATTAGTCCCTGGTCGTGATACAGCGCCAGGTAGCCATCGGGGCCTGGTCTGGGGCCCGGCCAGGCGGCGGCTGCGCTTAGCCAGCAGGTGTCCGGCGGCAATGGGCCTTCGAGCTGCACCTCTGGATGCTGCCGGCGCCAGGCCTCCAGGGCTGCTTCCAACCAGGTGCTCTCCTCCTGCCCCAGGCGCCCTGCCTCGCCGGCATGGGGATTGAGTCCTGCCACCACTAGGTGGGGGGCTGGGTTGAAGCGCTGGCAGAAGGCCAGGAGCTTGTCCAGCTTGCGTTGCACCAAGGCTCCATTGAGATGTTGGGGTACGGCGGCCAGGGGAATATGGGTGGTGGCCAGCAGGGTGTTGAGGCGCCAGTGGCCCACGGGTGCTAGCGCGGTAAACAGCATCGAGGCTTCGGGACTGCCGCTGAGTTCCGCCAGCCGCTCGGTTTGGCCTGGGTAGGGGTGGCCGGCAGCGTGCCAGCTGGCCTTGGCGATTGGCGCTGTCACCAGGGCCCGGCAGCGGCCGCTTTGCACCAGCTGGACGGCGGCGGTGAGCCAGTTGAAGCTTGCTGCTCCGCAGGCCGGGGTGCTGCGTCCTGGCTGGCAGCTCTCCACTAAGGGCAGATCGAGAATCTCCAGCTCTGCCGGATCCCGCAGCGGTTCGCTGCTGCTGGGCTTGAGCAGTTGGTAGCTGGTTTCCAGCCAGCGGCGGCAACCCACCAGCAGGGGTTGCTGTGAGCGCCATTTCGCCCTGGCCAGGGCCTTGAGAGTTACCTCAGCGCCTATGCCGGCAGGATCCCCTAGGGCAATGGCAAGCCGGGCTGGGGTGGGGTTGGATGGGGCTTGGCCGCTTGTGGTGGAGCCCATGCTGCGCTGGTTGTTGC
>Ga0315908_10000903_pt1 | contig 22762 bp, 20 predicted proteins | sample LakEriMetagenome_12_FD_203520 | JGI IMG/M metagenome (GOLD analysis project Ga0315908, IMG submission 203520) | Freshwater fungal communities from buoy surface, Lake Erie, Ohio, United States - Buoy 4 MA124 | ecosystem: Environmental > Aquatic > Freshwater > Lake > Lake biofilm | place: USA...
TCGCCGGGCTTGATCTGATCGGGGTCGAACTTGATCTGAAAGCTGGCATTGGCCGGGCAGATCTCGGTCACGCCCTTGATGCTGGCGGCCTTGACGGCATTGGTCATCGACAATGAGGTGAAGAAGGCCTCAAGCGACATTTCCTCGCTGACTTCTGCAAAGATGTGCTCGTCGCCCCCGAAACTGAAACGGATCGACATGGTCCCTCCTATGGCTCCAGATCCGGCACCAGCCGGGTGGAATGGGTTTCAAGCCAGCCTTCTAGCCAGCGGGTGTGAACAGCATTGGCCTGCACCGAAGGATCCTCGGCCAGTGCCAAAAACAAGGGCTTTGTGGTGCGAAGCCCGTCGATGCGGGTCTCAGACAGCGCCCGCACCAGACGGGTGATCGCAGCCTCGCGGGTTTCGGCGTGAACCACCAGCTTGGCCAAGAGGGAATCGTAGAACGGCGGCACGGTGTAACCGGCGTAAAGCATGCTTTCGAACCGCACGCCCGGCCCGCCGGGAACCCGCAAGTTGGACACCGTGCCAGGGAAGGGCGCGAAATCGCGGCTGGGGTCTTCGGCGTTCAGCCGCACTTCGATGGCATGGCCGCGCACCGTGATATCGGATTGCTTGAGGCGAAGCGGTTCGCCCCCCGCAATCCGCAGCATTTCGGCCACCAGATCAATGCCGGTGATCATTTCCGTCACCGGATGTTCCACCTGAATCCGGGTGTTCATTTCGATGAAGTAGAAGCGGTCTGCCTCATCGTCATACAGATATTCTATGGTCCCCGCCCCGGAATAGCCCACCGCGCGGGTCAGGCGCACTGCACTTTGGCACAGCTCATCACGTACACGCGCTGAAAGGGCGCGCGAGGGGGCTTCTTCCCAAACCTTCTGGCGACGGCGCTGCAAAGAGCATTCGCGTTCAAAGCAATGCACGGCATCCTTGCCATCGCCCAGAACCTGCACCTCGATATGGCGGGCCTTTGCGATCACCTTTTCCATGTAAAGCCCACCATCGCCAAAGGCGGCCAGCGCCTCGGCGGCGGCCTGCGGGAAAGCGGCCTCGAATTCGGCCAGATCATTGGCAATACGGATACCCCGGCCGCCGCCGCCGGCAGCGGCCTTGATCATCACCGGAAAGCCGGTGTCGATCAGAATATGGCGCGCTGCGTCAATGTCGGCCACCCGACCGATCGAGCCGGGCACAACCGGCACACCCGCCGCATGCGCGGCAGAGCGTGCGGCCACTTTGTCACCCATGGTGCGGATCGCCTCACCGCTTGGCCCGACAAAGGCCAGACCTGCCGCCGCGCAGGCATCGGCGAAATCGGCGTTTTCAGCCAGAAAGCCATAGCCGGGATGCACGGCATCACAGCCGGTGTCAGCGGCGGCCTTCAGGATATTGGCGACGTTCAGATAGCTTTTCTTCGCCGCAGGCGGGCCGATGTTCACCGCCTCATCGGCGATCTGCACATGCAGGCTGTCACGGTCGGCGTCCGAATAGACCGCCACGGTCGCAATCCCAAGGTCGCGGGCCGCGCGGATGATCCGCACGGCAATCTCGCCCCGGTTTGCGACCAGAAGTTTGCGAAGCATCAATCCACCTCGGCCAGAACCGCGCCGGCCATGACGGGCTCTTCATTGTCGCAGACAAAACGGATGTTGCTGCCAGCCACCTCGGCCTTGACCTCGTGGAAGGATTTCATCACCTCGATCAAGCCGATGACATCGCCCACAGCGACGGCATCGCCTTCGGCCTTGAACGGCGGCTTGTCAGGCGCCGAGGAGCGATAAAACGTGCCGGGAAGGTGGGAGTGAAGCTGGGCCATGGGAACCTCTCAGGTATAGGGTTGAACGGCCGTGCGCACCGCGCGGGCGATGTCGATGGCGTTCGGGGTGTCGGAATGGATGCAGATGCTGTCGCAGCGCACGGGAATATCTGACCCGTCGGTGGCGGTGCCCTTACCTTCGGTGATCGCGCGGACACAGCGCGCAGCCATCAGGGCGGGGTCCTTGGCATCATGCTCGCGCGTCACGATCAGACTGCCATCCGGGCGATATTCCAGATCGGCATAGAACTCAGCCACAAAGCCGTGGCCGCGCGCGGGGTAGATCTTTTCGTGCAGCGTGCCGGTCATGCCCAAAAGCGGAACCTTGAACACATCGGCCGCATCGCAGACCGCATGGGCGATATCCTCTTGCCGGGCAGCCATGCCGTAAAGGCTGCCGTGCGGCTTGATGTGATTAAGCTCCATGCCCTCGGCTTTTAGAAAGCCGCAGAGCGCGCCGATCTGATAGATCAGGCAATTGGCCATTTCCTCGCGGCCCATCTTCATCTCGCGCCGACCAAAGCCTTGAAGGTCGGGCAAGGAGGGATGCGCGCCCACCTTGACGCCATGCTGTTTGGCCAGCCGAACGGTGGCGCGCATGTGGTCGTAATCACTGGCATGAAAGCCGCAGGCGACGTTGGCAATATGGATCAGCGGCATCAGCCCCGCATCGTCCCCCATGCGCCAAAGCCCAAAGCTCTCACCCATGTCACAATTGACCGTGACAGGCATCTCACTCCCCCCGCGATATCGCCATTTTTCGAGATGCTGAGCCGAGTCTCCCGCATTTGCAAATGCGAAATTCTGCATTACGTTATCGAAAAATCAGATGAGAGTGCCGCATGTCACTGACCTTGAAACAACTGCGGTATTTCATTGCTGCCGCCGAAACGGGCCAGATCAGCCATGCCGCGATGGAGATGAACATCTCGCAATCGGCTGTTACCGCCGGCATTCAGGGGCTTGAGGCGCAACTGGGCGTCAGCCTGCTGCGGCGTGGCGCTCAGGGCGTCACGGTCACTCCCGAAGGCGCGCGGTTTTTGGCCCGCGCGCGCGGCATCATGGCCGCCGTCGAGGATGCCACCCGCAGCCCCTTGGGCGAGGAAAGCCGGGCGACGGGGCGGGTGCGGCTCGGGGTCACCTATACGGTGGCAGGCTACTTCATGGCCCGCCATTATGCCGCGTTCCGGCGCAACTTTCCCGGCGTCACGCTGGAGTTGAGCGAACAACCACGGGCTGCGATTGAACAAGGGCTGGTCACGGGCGATCTGGATCTGGCGGTCATGCTGACCTCAAACTTGGCCAATGAGGCCGAATTGGAGGCCGAAACCCTATTTCGGTCCTTGCGCCGGCTGTGGTTGCCATCAGAACATCCGCTCTTGTTGCAAGACGAGATCACGCTTGCGGATGTTGCGCGTGAACCGTTTATCATGCTGACGGTGGACGAGGCGAGCCATACCGCCGGCCGTTACTGGAACATCGTCGGGCTTGCCCCGAATGTCGTCTTTACCACCTCCTCAGTCGAGGCAGTCCGGTCAATGGTGGCCGCCGGGATGGGGGTCACGATCTTGTCGGATATGGTCTATCGGCCCTGGTCCCTTGAAGGCCAAAGACTTGAACAGCGCAGCTTGAAAGAGCCGATCCCGACCATGGATGTCGGCCTGACTTGGGCGCGTGGACGGCAGCTTGGCGATGCTGCGCGGGTCTTTCGCACCTTTCTGACCCAAACGCTTGGCCGCGGAGATTAGGTCAGTACCTCTTGGTCTTGCGTTTGCGGCGTGATCCAGCCTCCGCATAGAGACTGACCGATAAGCCCCGTTTTCAGGCCTTTGGGTCTTGATCTGGTAACCGTCGAAGAGCCCATCCGGCCGTTCAGCTAAGAAGTCCTCATGGTGTTCGCAGTAGAGGGAGACGTAATTCAATGCGCCGCGACGCACCGCAGCCAGAAGAACCACACCATACTGGTGTTGGTAACGGAAATTTCGTTCTGTCTCGTCACCAGGGTCTCCGCTGGGAGTCGTTGGTAGGCGAGCAGGGGTATTGATGGGCTGAGCTTGAATGCTGCTAGTACTCAAATACTACCATCCGACAATTACTGAAATAGTGGGTATTTCTTTTCAGAATCGATGCTACTCGTATTTCAATGGCCCTACAACGTTGCACTTTGCGGTTGAGGCGTCGTCGCCTTTAGCGGCAGTAGTGCCACCAATCGCGAGAATCATGGCCAGAATTTGACCGACTTGCACGCATGACCGAGATTTCGCTGCGGCACTAGTCGAAGGGCGGCTTTGAACATGTGGCGCACGGCACCGCACGAGAACGAACCGCAGCGGTGGGCATATGCAGCACGCCTGAAGCAATAGGCTGCACAGCGCAGCATGTTTTTCTATCGGCTAGCTCGCTGAAGCGGGTCCGTAAACCTGCGCGATCATCCATTTTTGCAACGCGGCAACGAACGCGACAATTTCCTGTGGCACCAAATGACGAAGCCTCCCGCGAGGGAGGCCTATGCATATGTTATCGTTGTATTATTTTTTGGTTGCGGGGGCACACAACCGCCGTAGTCTGCCAATATCGCACTGCTTTGTTTGAGGTGCCCCTGGTTTCCTAGACACCTGCCTCGTTCAGTTTCTTCAGTCTGATTTCGAAGTCAACGGGCAACGGCGTGCCGTTGTTCGTGTGCTTGCGCTTCGGGTTATGAAAAATGTCAATGTACTCGAAGACATAATCGGTGCAAGAAAAGTGCTAATTATACGTCTTAATGCTCTTACAAGCCTCAAGATGGGTCGGAGGCAAAGTCAGCCTTTGGAACTGAAGCAAGATATTTTCACCGGTTCAGCTGAGAAATCCGTCCATCCATTTTGTACGACCTGCAGAAAATCCTCTATTCTTACTGGCTCACAATACCGAGCGAGCCTGGAGTAATCAGAGGGGGCAATTGGGCCAAAATGCTTCGAATCCCAAAAAAGGACGGGATCATATGACAGGCTGTGGGCCACCCGGATTGTTGTTTCCATCCGACCAAATACATCCAGACCGAGAAAATAAAGTCGCTTGGTAGACGTCCTGTGAAGGTGTGAAAGCAGACTACTCGCAAAAAACAGGTTCTCTGTCTCATTCGTCAGTTGGATAAAGCGGCCATTCAACAAGGGAACCGCTTCCGGAAAATCGTCAGACAAGCTGACGATAAGATTGCCATATGTGATCCACCAATCAAGTAAAGATGCAAAACTAGCACTTTGCCCCCCGAGCGGAAAAAGAAGCAGAGCGGAATTTGGCGAGGCTTGCATGTGTTCCCCCAAGACGTTGCACACAGTAGCACGGTGGTAACATTGTTTGAGCGTGGTCAAGACTCGTCGAGGGCCACAATGCCACTCGGCTTGCTTCGCAAAGGCTTTTGCTAATGCACAAAAAGACTCACGCGGGTTTGCGCCTAACATGGTTTGGACTGACTGGAGACACGATGCAACTTGCCATTAGCAGTAACAGGGCGGTCTCGAATTCCGAGATCGAAGATGAAGCGCGGCGGCTGGCTACGTGGCTGAAGCGGCAGGACGTTGGGGCAGGCGATGTCGTGGCGATTCTGGCTTGGAACGACTTCCCCTATCTGGTCTTGCCGCGCGCATGCGCGCTGATTGGGGCCTATTCCCTGCCGCTCAACTGGCATCTGACCCGCGCCGAGTTGGACTATATCCTGCAAGACAGCGCAGCCAAGGCGTTGATCGGGCATAGCCACCTTCTATACAAAAACGGGTTGTCCAATCGCGCCGATCTGCCGGTAATGTCGGTGCCGACCCCGCCAGAGGTTGTGGCGGCCTATCCGAAGGAATGCGGCAACGATGCATCTGGGAACTGGCATGACTGGAAGACGACCCTAGCTGCACACGAGCCAGTGACGGGGAGCCCATTGCCCGGTCATCGGGGCGGGGTTTTCTACACCTCAGGCACAACCGGCAAGCCCAAGGGTGTGGTCCGTGCGCCCCTTTCAGATGAGCAGGCAGCGCGCGTCAAGGGGCGGACGCTGGAAGGCTTCGGGCTTCTGGGAGCCAAGCCGGGGGCAGTCACGCTGGCCCCGGGTCCGCTTTACCATTCGGCCCCCAATGCCCATGCGCTTTATGCTTGGGGCATGGGGCATGATCTGGTGTTAATGCCGCGCTTCGACGCCGGAACTGCGCTGGACCTGATCACACGCCATCGTGTCAGCCACGCCCATTTCGTACCCACGATGTTTTCGCGGCTGCTGGCCTTAGCTGAGACAACTCGAAACGCTTTCAGTTCCGCCTCGCTGCGTGCCATCTGCCACGGTGCGGCGCCCTGTCCGCCCGAGGTCAAACGGTCGATGATTGCGTGGTGGGGCGCGGTAATCTGCGAGTACTATGCCGGGACGGAAACGGGAGTCATAACCGGAATTGCGGCGGGCGACTGGCTGGCCCATCCTGGCTCCGTTGGGCGAGCGCTTGGCGAGACCGAGGTTCGGGTCATTGACGGAGGTGGGACGGAATTGCCGGTAGGCGCGACCGGGCGGCTGATTTGTGCCTCGGATTCGACCCGGAACTTCGACTATCACGGGCGGCCCGGGGCCAAGGACGTAACCGGCTGGCCGGGCTATGTTGCCTTGGGCGATATCGGTCATGTCGATGCCGAAGGGTTTGTTTATCTTACCGACCGTTCCTCGGACGTAGTGATCTCGGGCGGGGTGAACATCTATCCCGCCGAGATCGAGAAAGAGATGATGGCGCTGCCGGGGATTGCCGACTGCGCTGTCATCGGTGTGCCGATGGCCGAATTGGGCGAAGGGGTCATTGCGCTGGTTGAGCCGATTTCCGGCCTTAATCCAAGCGAGGCCGCCCTTCTGACAGGCTTGCGCGAAAGGCTTGCGGGCTTCAAGCTGCCGAGGAAGATCCTTTTCGTGGACTGCTTGCCGCGGGAAGACACTGGCAAGATACGCAAGCGTCTGCTGCAGGAAGAACACCGCGAAATCCTGAAGGAGCCGCAGAAATGAGCCCAGCAAGCCACCGCAAAGTCATTCTCAGTGCAGCACAACTGGCCCCGGCGCCGGAAGGCAAGTCCGCCACGCTGGACAAGGCCCTGACCGCCATTGCCGAGGCGGCGCGGGCCGGGTCGCATCTGATCGCCTTCCCCGAGGTGTTTCTGACCGGATATCCCTTCTGGACCTTACACATCGACCCGCAGTCCGCGCGCAAGTTCAAGGCGGGCTTTCTGGCCGAAGCGGCAACGCTTGACGGGCCGGAGATGGCCGCGCTGGAAGCGGCAGCGCGGCAGCACCGCATTCACATCGTCATGGGCCTGACTGAACGTCAGGGCGGCACGGCCTATAACACGCAGGCCTTCTTTGGCCCCGAAGGCCGGTTGGGTCACCGCCGCAAGGTCATGCCGACCCATCACGAGCGGATGGTCTGGGGCATGGGCGATGGCCGCGACTTTCCGCTTTACGAGACCGCGATCGGTCGGCTTGGCGGCTTGATCTGCTTTGAGCATACCAATGCCTTGTACCGCTATGCCTTGCAGGGGCGCGGCGAAGAGATCCATGTCGCCATGTGGCCGGGTGGCATTCAGGGGATCGAAGGCAACATCGACCGGGCCGTGCGCCATTATGCCTTTGAGGGCCAGTGCTTTGTGGTCAATGTCACTGCGATCAACACGCCCGAAATGATCGCGGCCTTGGGCGGCGGCGGCAGCACCGATCTGCTTGCCCCCGGAGGCGGGCTTTCGGGTGTCATCGACTGCCGGGGCAACTGGGTGGTGCAGGCCGATCCGAACCGCGAGGAAGTGGTGCATGGTGAGGTCGATTTTGCCCAGATTGACGCTTTGAAAATGGTGATGGACAGTGCCGGCCATTATGCGCGGCCTGACATAATCCGCTGCGTCATCGACCAGCGGCCACAAAGCGCTGTGACATTCGAAGACCTATAGTCCCACGGCATCGCGCGGCTGGCAAAGATTTTGGGCAGGGCGCAAAAAGTAGTTCAGTGCGCCTCTGTCATAGTTGAAACCTGAGTTTCGATTTCTGAACAGCCCCTGAAGGGGCGACGATGGGGAGGACAAGATGAAATTTCTGACAACAACCGCTCTGGCAATGGGGCTTGCAGCCCTGACCTCGGCGGCGGCCTTTGCGGAAGACACGATCAAGGTGGCGATCATCGAGCCCTTGTCGGGCCCGCTGGCCGCCAATGGAGCCGATATCCTTGAGCGCTTCCAGTTTATCTTCAACCGTGTGAACGCCGCGGGCGGGGTTCTGGGCGGCACGACGTTCGAAGTGATCGGTATCGACAATGGCTGGGACGTCGAAAAGACCGCCCAGGCGATGCAGCAAGCTGCCGATCAGGGTGTGGATTTCGTGATCAACGGGATCGGCCCGCAGCATGCGGCCGCAGTGCAGGGGTTCATCAAGAAGCACAACGACCGCAACCCGGGCAACGAGATGGCGTTCCTGGTGCATTCGGCCACGGACAGCAAGATCTCGAACGAGAACTGCACCTTTTGGCAGGCAGTCTTTGACCCGACGGTCGAGATGAAGCTGCAAGCGCTGGTCGAAGGCATGAAGGCTGAAAAATTCGGCTCCAAGGTCTTCATGATCAACCCTGATTTCGAATTCGGCCATGCCGTGGACGAAGGCTTCAAAAGCCTGGTCGGCGCGGGCGAAACCGGGCTTGAACTGGTCGGGGCGGAATTGATGGCGCCCTTTGGTCAGGTTACCGATTTCACCCCGCTGATCGCGCGCATTCAGGCGTCGGGGGCGGATGTGGTGCTGACCGGCAACTTCGGCCCCGATCTGATCGGTTTCATCCAAGCGGCGACTGATGCGGGCCTCAAGGCGAAGTTCGCCACGCTTTATGGCGACGACCCGTCGAGCATGGGTGCTTTGGGTGCAGACCGCTATATCGCTGCCGACGTGATGAACCCGGTCGAGTATAACGAGAATGATACTGGCGGCGTTGCGGTTCTGGAAGAGCTGAACGTCGAATACCGCGAGGTCATCAAGTCGAACTATGGAACCGACCGTTACCGGATGATGGTCGACGGGTTGGTGGCCGCGATCGGCAAGGCAGGCTCGGCGGAACCCAAGGACGTGATGGCGAATATCGGCGGGGTCGAAATCGCTTCGGCCGGTGGCACCGGCTATGTCCGCGCTGAAGATCATCAATTGATCATCCCGTATTTCGTGATGGGCGTGGACAAGGAAGCCAAGCACACCGTGTTGTTCAAGGGTGACGACAAGGGCTTTGGCTGGAAGACGCGCTATCTGGTCCCCGCCGAGGATATGGCGATGGCCACCCGCTGCGAGATGACCGACAAACCCTGACCGGTGAGTAATCGGCCTGTCACATCGCTTGCGGCCCTTCGTTGGGCCGCAAGTCTGCTCTGTAATATCCGCAGCTCCGGAAGGCCTGAACCACAATGGATGTCTTGCCCTTTGTCATTCTGAACGGCGCATTGACGGGGATGCTGCTCTTCATGCTCGCAGCCGGTTTGACGCTGGTCTACGGGTTGATGGGGATCATCAACTTTGCCCATGCCAGCTTTTACATGCTGGGTGCCTATCTCGGCTATCAGTTCACCGTGACGCTGGGCTTTGTGCCCGGCTTGATTCTGGCACCGGCGGTACTGGGGCTTTTGGGCGTGGCGTTCCGCAGGTTGATCCTGTTCCGGATCGGCATTCAGGATCAGGTGCGCCAACTTCTGATCACCTTCGGCGCGGCGATGGTGGTCACCGAAGGCGTGCAGATGATCTGGGGGCGCTATGCCGTGGCCTATCACGCGCCACGGGCCATGCTGGAGCCACTGTTCAATCTGGGCGGTCTGGATTTTCCGATCTACCGCTTTTTCATCCTTGCCGTGGCAACCGGTCTCTTCGTCGCGATCTACGGGCTTTTGCGCTTTAGCCGTGTCGGGCTGATCCTGACGGCGGCACAGGCGCGGCCCCAGATGGTGCGGGCCATGGGCTATGACCTTGACCACATTCACGATCTGGTTTTCGGCCTTGGGCTGGCCGTTGCAGGTTTGGCGGGCGCAATGGCCGGCCCGATGATCGGGGTTTACCCGGTTATGGCCGAGAGGATCATCACTCTTCTCTTCGTTGTCGTGGTTGTCGGTGGTCTGGGCAGCCTGATCGGGGCGCTGGTCGTCTCATTGGTCTTGGGGCTGATCGACACCGCCGCCGTGACCTATCGCATCTCACTGGAGCCGGTGGTGAACAGCCTCTTCGGCCCGCAAGAGCGCGGCACATTCCTGTTCGACATCGCCTCGATCAACACGACCACCTTCGCCCCGATGCTGCCCTATCTTCTGATGCTGCTGGTGCTGCTGCTGCGTCCGCGCGGGCTGATGGGGCAGAGGGACCTGTGACATGAACCTCTCTCCACCCCGCCTTACCCTGCTGGCCATTCTGGCTGTCTTCCCCGTGGCCCTTCCCTGGATCGCGCCGACCAATGCGACCCTGTCGATTGCCACACAGATGCTGGTCTGGACGGTCATGGCGCTGAGCTACAACATCAGCTTCGGCCAGACAGGGCTTTTGTCCTTTTGTCATGCCGTCTTTTTCGGTGCCGGTGCCTTTGCCGCCAGCCATGCGGTGAACGCCGCAGCGGGCGAGGGCCTGCTTGCGGGTCTGCCGCTTTGGATCATGCCGATCCCTGCCTTTGCCGCAGGAGCGTTGACCGCCTTCATCTACGGCCTGTTTCTGGCAAGCCGAACCGGGGTGGCCTTTGTGATGATCACCATGGCGCTGGCGACGCTGACCGTCTCGACCGTGGACAACTTCGATTCCATCTTTGGCGGGGAAAGCGGTGTCAGCATCGACCGGGCGTTCCAGGACTCGTTCCTCGGTCTCGTCAGCTTTGGCCCCCAACGGCAGGCCTATTGGCTGGTGCTGGCATGGACCGCGCTTGCCGCAGGGCTAATGTGGCTTCTGACCCGCACCGCCTTCGGGCAACTGGCGGCCGCGACGCGGGAGAACGAAGAGAGGGTGCGGTTTTCCGGCCAGTCCACCTATCGTATCCGGCTTGTTGCGATGGTTCTGGCGGGCGGTTTTGCGGGTCTTGCCGGGGCGCTTCATGCGATCAACATCGAGCAGGTCTCGGTCGAACAGTTTTCGCTTAAGACATCGGCCTTCGCGATGTTCATGTGCGTCATCGGCGGAGCGCGAGTGTTCTACGGACCCATTCTGGGGGCGGTCCTGTTGTCCGCACTAGATAAAGTCCTGCCCGGCTACACCGGGTCTTGGCCGATGTACCTGGGCCTTGTCTTCTGCGCGGTTCTGATCTTTTCGCCGGATGGTCTGGCCGGAATTGGCAAAGGCATTGCGCAGGCCTTCCGCGCGCCGGGGGCCAGAGTTCAGGTTCTGGGAAGGCTGCTTGGCCGGGCTCTGGCCGTTGCGGTGCTGGCCTTTGGAACCATTCTTGCCGTCGAAATGGCGACCGTGTTGAGCAGTCAGGAAGCAATGGTGGTGCGGGATGCCGTGCCGGTTCTGGGCCTGTCGGTCGACGCGACTTCGCCCACCTACTGGCTTCTTGCGCTTGCGCTGATCGCGGCGGGCGCCTGGGGGGCGAAACATCTGGTGCCGCCCACGAAATCCGCTGGGGCGGAGGTGCCACATGCTTGAACTGCATGACCTGACCAAGCGTTTCGGGAAAAGCGAAATCATCCGCGGCGCAAACCTGCGGGTGGAAAAGGGCGAGCGCCACGCGGTGATCGGCCCGAACGGGGCGGGGAAATCGACCCTCTTCAACCTGATCTCGGGGCGGATGCGCCCCTCGGGCGGGCAGGTCACGATGGATGGCGCGCGTATAGACGGGCTGGAGCCGCATGTTCTGGCCCAGCGCGGATTGGGGCGGAGCTTTCAGATTTCAAACCTGTTTCCCGGCATTTCAGTGCGCGAGAATCTGGAACGCGCGCTTCTGCGCCGCTTTGGCTATGGCGTCTCGCCCTTCCGCTTTCCCGGGCGCAACCCCGCCCTGCAGGCCCGGATCGACGAGCTTTTGGCGCTTTCGCACCTTCAGCCTCAAGCGCAGGTTGCGGCAGGCGAGCTTGCCTATGCCTACCAGCGCGCGCTGGAGATCGCCATGACCATCGCCGCCAAGCCGCAGGTGGTGCTTCTGGATGAGCCCACCGCCGGGATGAGCCGGGACGAAACCGCCCGCGCCATCGCCGGGATACGCGCCATGACCGAGGGGCGGACGCTGGTCATCGTCGAGCATGACATGGGGGTGGTCTTTTCGCTGGCCGACCGGGTTTCTGTTCTGGTGCGGGGAAAGTTCATTGCCACCGGCACGCCGCAGGAAATCCGCGCCAACCCAGCCGTGCAGGAAGCCTATCTGGGGGGCCGGCATGCTTGAGATTTCGGACCTCCACGCCTTTTACGGCAAAAGCCACGTGTTGCATGGCGTCACACTGACCGTGAACCCGCACGAGGTGGTGGCCCTCGTCGGGCGCAACGGGGTCGGGCGTTCGACCCTGATCAAATCGGTGATGCGTGAGGTGGCGACCAAGGGTTCGATCCGCTTTGAAGGTGTTGAACTGACCGGGCTGCCCACCCATCTGGTGGTCCGGCATGGGATCAGCTATGTGCCCGAGCACCGCGAGATCTTTCAGGGTCTGACGGTGGCCGAAAACCTCGCACTGGTGCGGAACCGGCCCGGGCCGGGTGCTGCCTGGACGATGGAGCGCATCCTTGGGCGGTTTTCGAACCTTGCCGAGCGGATGGACACCGATGCCGGTGTCTTGTCGGGTGGCGAACAGCAGATGCTGGCCATGGCCCGCGCGCTTCTGGCCAACCCGCGCCTTGTTCTGATCGACGAGCCGACCGAAGGGCTGGCACCCAAGATCGTCGAGGAAATCGGCCGCATCCTGCAGGAGCTGAAGGCCGAGGGTCTGGCCATTCTTCTGGTCGAACAGAAGCTTGATATCGCGCTGGAGGTGGCGGACCGCATCTATGTCATGGGGCATGGCGAGATCGTCTTTGAAGGCACGCCTCAGGAATTTTCCAGCCGCCAGGACATCCGGCGGCAATGGCTGGAGGTATAAGGCATGGCCAGCCTGGACTTTGACTATATCGTGATCGGTGCCGGGTCGGCGGGATCGGCGCTTGCGGGCCGCCTTTCCGAGGGTGGCGATGCCACGGTGCTGGTGCTGGAGGCGGGGGGCTGGGACCTCTCGCCCTTGATCCATATCCCGGCGCTGCACATGCATCTGTTCGGTAATGAAAAGCATGACTGGCGCTATCCGATCGCGCCTGATCCATCGCGCGAGGGGCGTGTCGATATCTGGCCGGCGGGCAAGGTGCTGGGCGGGGGATCGTCGATCAACGGCATGGTCTATATCCGTGGCCTGCCAAGCGACTATGACGGCTGGGCTGAAGCAGGGGCAACGGGCTGGGATTATCAGAACGTCCTGCCCTATTTCCGCAAGGCCGAAGGCAACCGGCGCGGGGCGGACAGGTTTCACGGCGCTGACGGGCCTATGGGGGTGGACGACATCCGCGCCCCGCGTGAGGTGACGCAGGTCTTCCTTGAGGCCGCACGCGAGGCAGGGTTTCCCGAAAGCCGCGACCCGAACAGCGACCAACCCGAGGGCCTGGGACGGGCGCAGGCCAGCCAGCGGCGCGGGCTGCGCTCTTCGGCGGCGCGGGCCTATCTGCACCGGGCGGCCTTTCGGCAAAGCTGCACCGTTCTGACCCGCGCTTTGGTCGAGCGGATCGAGATCGACGCCGGGCGTGCCACGGGCGTTCACTTCCACCACAAGGGCAAAGTTGAATTTGCGCGGGCGCGGAAAGAAGTCATCTTGTCCGCCGGGGCCATTGCCACGCCGAAGATCCTGATGCTGTCGGGGATCGGTGACCCCGATCACCTTTCGCAGATGGGCATCGCGGTGAACTCCGCTTTGCCAGGCGTTGGCCAGAACCTGCAGGAACATCCGGGAGTTGTCGTCTCGCTCAATGTCTCGATGACAACCCTGAACGCCGAAACCGGGCCACTTGATTACCTGCGCCATGCGCTGGAATTCGCTTTCCTTCGGCGCGGCGCGGCCACGACCTCAATCGCCCATGCCGTCGGCTATCTGAAAACCGATCCGGGCCTGCACTTGCCTGATCTGCAAGTCCAGTTCACCCCCTTCGCCTATGACTTTGGCCCAGCCGGTGCAACACTGGCGAGCGAACGCGCCTGCGGGGTAGCCGTGAACCCCTGCCGCCCCGGCGCGCGCGGGGAAATCCGGCTGGCATCGACCGAACCGGCCGCCCCGCCCGTGATCGACCATCAGCTTTTGGGCAGCGACAAGGATGTGGCAATCCTGGTCAAGGGCATCCGGATGATGCGTCAGATCTTTTCGTCTCCCCGCTTTGCCGCAATCGCGGGGGCCGAACGTCTGCCGGGCGCCGATTTGCAAAGCGATGCGGCACTGGGGGCTGCGGTCCGCGCCATGGCTTTCCCGATGTATCACCCTGTCGGCACCGCCCGAATGGGGGCGGCGAATGATGACAGGGTGGTCGTGACACCTGATCTCTGCGTCAAGGGCATTCAGGGTCTGCGCGTTGCTGATGCCTCGATCATGCCGAACCTGATTTCCGCCAATACAAATGCAGCCTCGATCATGATCGGCGAAAAGGCCGCTGATCTGATCCGAGCTGCTGCGAAGGAGACCCGTTGATGACCTTGCGTGCCGATGCCAACGCGCCCCCCCCGGTCGAAGGTTTGCGCCCGCATTTCTCAGTCCTGCGCGAGGCGAAAGGATTCATTTTTGTCTCGGGCCAGTTGCCATTTGGCCCCGAAATGCGGATCACCGGCAAGGATGTGGCCGAGCAGACGCAGATCTGCCTTGGCCACATCGCCCGCATTCTGCGCGAGCGCGATCTGGATCTGTCGGACGTGGTCAAGACCACGGTCTGGCTGGCGCGAGTGGAGGATTTTCCGGCCTTCAACCGCGCCTATGCCGAGGCGTTCAACGGTATGGCCACACCGGCGCGGTCCACGGTGCGGGCTGATCTGATGGTGCCCGGCGCGCTGGTCGAGATCGAAGCCATCGCCGAAGTTCGGGAGTGACGTCATGACGAACACCATCGCCGCAGAGGAATTCCAAAGCTATATCGGTGGCCGAACAGCCGGGGATGGAGCGGTTATCGCCTGGGACAGCCCGGCTTTGTCAGGGGCGGCAACCAGCTTTGCCAGCGCCTCGGTCGCGCAAGTGGATCAGGCGGTTCGGCTTGCGCACGGGGCGCAGATGCAATGGGCCGACATGCCCCCGCTGGTTCGCCAGCATTTCCTTTATGAATTCGCCAAGAAGATCGAGGGCGACGCCGAAACCCTGGGCCGGATGGATTGCACCGACATGGGCAAGCCGATTTCGGTGGCCATTCAAGAGGCGCATGTCACCGCCTTCATCCTGCGCTATTACGCCGGGGCCATCGACAAGGTGGCGGGGCAGGTCATCCCTTCGGTGCGTGAGGCGCTGACCGTCTCTTACCCCCGGCCCTACGGGGTGGTGGGCGCGATGATCTCGTGGAACTACCCGGCCATCAATGCCGCGATGAAGTTTGCCCCGGCACTTGCGGCGGGAAATGCTATTGTGCTGAAACCTTCCGATCAGGCACCGCGTTCGGCCATCCGGCTGGCCGCCCTTGCCGAAGAGGCAGGCCTGCCGCGCGGGCTTTATGTCGCTTTGGCAGGCGGGGCCGAAACCGGCAGGGCGCTGTGCTCGCATGCGGGGGTCGACATGCTGGCCTTTACGGGATCAACCCGTGTTGGCCGTGAAGTGGCGCAGATGGCTGCCGCGCAGGTGATCCCGGCAATCATCGAGGCGGGCGGCAAGAACCCGATTCTGGTCTGCGACGACATCACCGATATCGAGGGCATGGCGCGTGACGTGATTGCCGAGGCTTTTGCCAATAGCGGACAGCTTTGCTCGGCCCGCTCCAAAATCGTGGTGCCGAAAGCCATGGTAGGCAGGATCGGAGAAGCGCTGGCTGCTGCTGCTGCGGCCACACTGCCGGGGGCTGCGCTTGAGGCGGCAACGACCCATGGCCCGCTGTCCTCGCTGACCCATGCCAACCGGATCACGAATGCTGTGGACCGCGCCATGCAGGCGGGTGGGCAGGTGCTGCGTGATGGCCGTGGCAAGGACCCGCTGTTGCAGGGGATCAGCCTGATTGCCGCCGGGGCCGAGGCCGAGATTTTCCGCGAAGAATATTTCGGTCCGGTTCTGGCCATGGGCACCTATGATTGGATCGAAGATGGCGTGGCCTTGGCCAACGCGGGCGGTTACGGCTTGGCGGCGACGATCTGGACGGGCGATATCGGCAGGGCCAATGCGCTGAGCCGACAGGTTGTTGCGGGTCACATCAAGGTGAAATCGCAGCCCGGTATTGATGCGGGCACCGGCATGGCGCTGCCGATCGAACCGGCGGGCAAGTCCGGTTATGGTACGGAATGGGGCGTTGCCGCGTTGCAAAGCTATACAAGGCGACAAGCGGTGGAGTTTCAGGGGTTCCGCCTTTAGGCTGACAGCATGACAGGGATCGCAATCATCGGCGCCGGGGCCACCCCCATTGACCGCTGGCAGGCCAAGACCGGCCGGCCGGACCTTGATCTTTTGGACGAAGCCGTGGCTCTGGCCCTGTCAGAAGCCAGGGTCAGCGCAGCGCAGGTTGAGGCGCTGAGCTTTACCTCACCCGGCCCCGGCACCGCACAAAGGCTGTTCTCAGCCTATGCCACGGCACGGCTGGGCTTCACAGCTGCGGGCAAGGTGGTGGAAAGCGGCACGGGCGGATGGATCGGCGGCCTTGCTTTCGACGCCGCGGCCTCCGAGATCGCCCGAGGCCGCGCCAAGGTGGCGCTGGCCCTTGGCGTCTGGATGGAAACCGGCATTACAACTGCGCTGGCGATGGACGGGGCAATTCGCTCAACCGGTGATGTTGGCTATCAGACGCCCTCGGGGGCAACCCCGCTCTCCTGGTATGCGATGGATGCGGCGCGCTGGCTGCACGAAACCGACGGTACGCGGGCGGACCTTGCGGCGATTGCGGTGAAGAACCGCCGTCATGCCGCTTTGAACCCCCTGTCGCAGTTCCGTGAAAGCCTGACCCTAGCCGAAGTGTTGACCGGCCGTCCGGTGGTAGAGCCTGCGGGTCTTTATGATGTCGCCCCGCGCGGTGACGGTGCGGCTTGTCTCGTGCTTGCCGATCTGGACTTTGCCCGCGCCTCCGGACGGCCCTATGCTGTTCTTGCCGGTTCTGCTTTTGCCCATGACGGGGCTTTCCAGACATCGGGTCAACCCGGCCCGGCGTGGCCCTATGTCTCCCTTCGCAGCGCTGCTGACGGGGCGCTGGCCAAGGCTGGTGTGTCGTTGAACGACGTTGACCTTTTCGAGCTTTATGCCCCGATGACGGTGGTCGAGGCGATTAGTCTGGAAACTCTTGGCCTTGCCCCGGTCGGGGGTGGCGGACGACTGGCCGTCGAGGGTGTCACCGCACTCAGTGGAGCGCGACCGGTAAATGTCTCGGGCGGGCTTCTTTCTCGCGGCCACCCCACCGGGGTGACCGCGCTTTACGATCTGATGGAAGTTTTCCTTCAGGTGACTGGTCAAGCTGGAGCGCGGCAGGTCATGGGGGCAAAATGCGGGCTTCAGGCCTGCGAAAGCGGCAAGTATAACGGAGCAATGGTCAATATCCTGCGTCAAGGGGTGTCTGCATGACCACGGGCCCTCAACGTTTGGCACTTTTCGGCCCCCGGCCGGTTCAACCCCTCCCAGCTCCTGGCCTTGCCGTGCACGAGGCAACACTTAGACGGGGCGAGCCACAGGTCTTTGCCTGCGCCTGCGGGCTGCGGCATTTCCCACAACCTGCCCGGTGTTCCTGCGGTCTGCGCAATTTCGCGCCTCAGACCATGCCCGCAAAGGGCAAGCTCTATGCCGCAACAGTCATACACGCCGCACCAGGGGCGCTGGCCCGCCGCGCGCCCTATGTGGTAGGGCTGGTGGACCTTGAGGATGGCCCCCGCGTCCTCTTGCCGATCTTCGCTCCGGAGGGGCATGTCGTCCTGCCGGATGCTGCTTTGCGGCTTTTCATTGCCGACCACACCGATGGGTCGATCCTTGCTGCGTGTCCTGCGGACGCCCCTCTTGCAGCGCTCCGCCACGAACCCCGAAAGCATTTGCCAATGACTAGCCAGACCGCCCGCCGACCTGACCGTTTCCGCGCATTGATGGTGCGGCGTGCGGAAGGGGCCAAGACCTATGCTGTTGGTTTCGAGGACATCGGTCTGACGGACCTGCCCGATGGCGATGTGCTGGTGCGGATCACCCATTCCGGGCTGAATTACAAGGATGCGCTGGCACTTACTGGCCGCGCGCCGATCATCCGAAGCTTTCCCATGGTGCCGGGGATCGACCTTGTGGGCGTTGTGACAGACAGCCGCTCGCCGAAGTTTTCGCCCGGGGACGGAGTTCTGGTGAACGGCTGGGGCCTTTCCGAAACGCGCTGGGGCGGTTACGCCGAATTTCAGTCTTTGCCCGAAAGCATGCTGACGCCTTGCCCCAAGGGCTTTACCGCTGAAGAAACCATGCTGGTCGGGACTGCCGGATACACAGCTATGCTATGTGTCCAGTCCCTTCAGTACCATGGATTGAAGCCCGGGTCGGATGCGGTTTTGGTGACGGGCGCGACGGGCGGGGTGGGTTCGGTCGCTGTCGCACTTCTGGCACGGATGGGGTTTCCGGTCATCGCCGTGACAGGCCGCGAAAGCGAGTCCGGCTTCTTGAAAAGTCTGGGCGCAACGGATGTGATCAGCCGAGCCGAACTGTCCGAAGGCGGGGCCAAGGCGCTGTCGCGTGAGCGCTGGGCCGGGGCAGTGGATGTCGTCGGCGGGGCGACGCTTGCGCAGGCCTTAGCGCAGACCCGATACGATGGGGTGGTGGCCTGTTGCGGTATGGCAGGTGGGGGTGATCTGCCCTCCACAGTCTATCCCTTCATCCTGCGTGGGGTCACGCTGCGGGGTGTCGATTCCGTCATGGTCCCCCAAGCGCGCCGCGCCCGCGCCTGGGACGCTCTGGATCAGCATCTCGACCGCGATCTCTTGCACAGTTTGGGCCAGTGCCATGATTTCTCCGACCTGCCAGCCCTCGCCGAGCGGCTGCTGTCAGGCGAATTGAAAGGGCGCACAGCGGTGCGCATCGGGTAAGCGAATGACAGTCACCGTCACTGGTCACTTTGATGTTCCCGAGGCTCTGCGCGACCAGGTCCCGGCAGAACTTCAACGGCACCGGGCAGCAAGCCTTGCCGAGCCGGGTTGCCAGCACTTTGACGTCCGGCCCGACACAACGACGCCCGGTCGTTATCTCGTGAACGAGACATTCGCCGATTCCGAAGCTTTCGACGCGCATCGCGCCCGGATTTCCGCCTCACCATGGGCCGAATTCAGTCGACCCTTCGCTCGCCATTACCGGGTCGAGGACAAGACATGACTGCCACCGCCCAGATCAATGAGACGCTTGCCCTGATGGCGCGGTTCCGCGCCGCAGCGCTGGCAGCGCCGGGGCTGGCAAGCTTTCACCCTGTGGGTGCCATGATCGAAGGGCTTGAAACCGGCGTGCTGCGACTGGGCCCTGATCAGGCAGAAACCGTTGTCTTTTTGACGTCGGGAATCCACGGGGCGGAACAATGGGCGGGAACGGCTTGCCAGCTTGATCTGCTGCGCAGCGGGGCACTGGCGGATCTGCCGCAAGACGTTGCCATCGTGCTGATCCATGCCGCCAATCCGATCGGCGCGGCTCTTGGTCGGCGATATACTGAAGAGAATGTCGATCTTTGTCGAAACTTCATGGATTTCGCCACCCCGTTGCCGCAACCCGCCCCGGGCTATACGGCCTTGCGCGCCGCTTTTGATGCGGAACCGGGGCAGATCGCCGAAGCAGACGCCGAGATTTTCGCCTATGCCAAGGCCCATGGCATAGCCGCGCTCTATGCCGCCGCACTTGGCGGGCAGTACGACGATCCTCAGGGCATCGGCTTTGGTGGGCAGGCCCCGACACGGGCGCGTATCTTGCTGCAATCCATTATGCGGACCCATGCGGAAGGCGCAAAGCGCATCCATGCGCTGGATTACCATACCGGTGTCGGGCCCTATGGCTATGGCTCGATTATTGCCATGCAGAAAGGGGCCGCTTTGGCAAGGATGCGGGCGCTTTACGGTCCATGGGTTTTGGCGCCCCGAGACAACCCGCCGCCCGGTTTCATTGATGTTACCGGCCATTCAACCGACGGCTATCAGTCGCTTTTCCCAACTGCCGAGGTTCTCGCCGCGGTTCTCGAGGTTGGCACGCTCAGCCAAGAGGAATTCCTGCGCCGCCTGATAGCAGAGCATCGTGCCACCCGCGCTCATGGCACCCATGGCGAACACCCCGACCTTGTCGCGGCCCGCCGGGCGTTGGTTGACTTTTTCACCCCCGCCGACCCAGACTGGCGGGCCTATCTTCTCCATCGCGGGCAGCAAACCTTTCGGCAAATCATGAAGGACATTGGCTATGAGCGAAGCTGATATCTCGGGCGTTACGCTGGCTGCCATGCAGGCGCGGCATGCCGAACTGGCGGCTCATGTTATGCGTACGCCTGTCGTGCGGCTGACTTCTGACCGGCTGACGAAAGCCCTGGATGGCGCGGCACTCTGGGCGAAACTGGAGTGTTTTCAGCACACAGGCACTTTCAAGGCTCGGGGGGCGCTGTCGGTTGTTTCGGCCTTGCCGAAGGAAAGGCGAACTGCGGGAATCACGGCGGCCAGTGCGGGCAACCACGCGATTGCAGCAGCTTGGGCGGCGCGCCAGTTTGGCCTGTCGGCCAAGGTTGTGATGCAGAACACTGCCAACCCCCTGCGGATTGCCAGGGCCCGGGCCGAGGGGGCCGAAGTTGTGATGCGTGATCCAGGCGCGCCAACTTTTGCCGAGGCGGAACGGCTGGTACGGGACGAGGGGCGGTCCTTCGTTCACCCGTTCGAAGGGATTCACACCACGCTGGGCACCGCCGGCGTGGGGATCGAGTTTCTGCAAGATGTGCCGGGCCTTGAGGCGGTGGTAGTCGCGGTGGGGGGCGGCGGGCTGATTAGCGGGGTCGCCGCTGCGATTAAGGCCATGAACCCCGCCTGCAAGGTTTATGGGGTCGAGCCGGAAGGCGCCGACAGCATGTCGCAAAGCTTGAGGGCAGGTCATCCAGTGACGCTGGAAAAGACCCACACCATCGCCGACAGCTTAGCCCCGCCGATGGCGCTGCCGATGGGCTTTGCCCTGACGTCCGCTCATGTCGACCGGGTCGTGACGGTCACTGACGATCAGATTTGCGCAGGACTTGTACTTTTGGCCGAAGAGGCGCGGCTTGCCGTCGAACCGGCAGTGGGTGCCGTCTTGGCGGCAGCTCTCGGGCCCTTGCGCGGCCAACTCGCTGGGGGGCGGATCGGATTTGTGGTCTGCGGCGCTAATATCGACGCCGTCAATCTTTGCCGGTTTTATGAGCGTGGTATGCCTCATGTGGTAGGGCTGTTGGGGCACTGATCACCGGAACACATGTAACTTGAAAAGAACGGCGTCTTCCCGCTACTAGAACGAAGGACGAAACCAATCGCTTGATATTTCCGGCCGCTGGTGGAAGGTGTCGGTGTTATGACAGACACCCCTTCCTTCAACGTATCGGTGTTCTCTCCGCAATCCTTCGAGGTTGCGGATGTGCGCTTGATTGGCGCGGCATCATTGGTACGGACGCGGCCCTATGGCCGTGGCGCATCAGGTTTTCGCAACACAATACGCCTTGCCGAGGGTATGTTTGCCAGCTGGGCTGTGGTGAAGCGCGGCGAAGCGGTCGAGGAACGCTATGACAGCAGCGGGGCAATGAAGATCAATCTACGGCTGGAAGGGCCTAGTACGATTGCTGGAACCGGCCAGGATCAGGGACCCTATCCCATCACCCCCCCTATGTGCTCGGCGTTGTTGCAGCCCTTGGGCGAGGGCAAAGTAGAGCTCTTTTCTGCTGGCACGCGCGAAAAATCGGTCACGATTTCTTGCACCCGCGACCATCTGTCGGGTGAACTTGGTTTTCTGCCTGAGAGATTCTCGGGACCGGTGGCGGCGTTTCTGTCAGGCTCATCCTATAGCTTTGCCTTTCTCCGAGCCGACATGACACTGGAAATGAAGCTTGCTGCTGAGGCATTCTTCGACCCAATTGCCGACCCTTTCGCGCTGCGTCTACACCTTCTGTCCCGCGCCCATGACATCTTGCGGCTTTTCTTCGAACAAACTGCGCTGCAGGATAGTACTGGCGCACGTTTCCGACCGGGAGAGATTGAGCTGGTCGAGCGAACAAAAACCCGTGTCGTGGCGCGGCTGGACCAGATTCCGCCAACCGCGCATCTCGCGACAGAGCTGGGCACTTCTTCTTCGCGACTAATGCGACTATTCAAGGCCGTAGATGGGCGGACGATCGGTGAATTTGTCACCGCGATGCGGATGGCGCGTGCCCTAGAACTCATGCAGGAGCGGCGGCTTTCAATCACCCAAATCGCGTTCGAGGTCGGCTATGAACATTCAGCGAATTTCTCGACAGCGTTCCGTCGTCACTACGGCATGACCCCGCGCCAAGCGATGCACGGGATAGGACATGAGGGCGGTTAAGGCATAGGACGGAGCGACTGGGTTGCGAACAGCTGGGTCGGGTTCTTCCAACTGAACCGAATTGTCTACCTCTGAGTTCTGCCAATTCCGCAAGTGTAGACCGAGCCGATACCGAAAATGATGACTCGTGTATCCTGCATGGACATAGTTTTCTCCCTGTGGCCTGCCCCCTGAAAAGTGGTCCTCCCTGAGGTATGGTTTTCGAGCCATTTGGAGGATGAAGGAATGCCCCAGAAGAAGCACAAGCCGGAGGAGATCGTCGCCAAGCTCCGGCAGGTCGATGTGT
>Ga0315908_10000906_pt1 | contig 22727 bp, 21 predicted proteins | sample LakEriMetagenome_12_FD_203520 | JGI IMG/M metagenome (GOLD analysis project Ga0315908, IMG submission 203520) | Freshwater fungal communities from buoy surface, Lake Erie, Ohio, United States - Buoy 4 MA124 | ecosystem: Environmental > Aquatic > Freshwater > Lake > Lake biofilm | place: USA...
TCGCCGTCAAGGAAGTGAAATGAGAATTTGGATTGCCATTCTTTTGTTTCATTCTGCCGCTTGGGGCCAGGCACCACAACCCATCAAGCAGGCCACCGCAACAGAGTTAGTTGAAAGACTTGCTCCGGCTGCGTCAAATGGCAACACCAGGAGCATTGGTCAAAGAAACATTGTGGTTCAGCCCAAAAGCGTTGACTTGGTGGTTCAATTTGATTTGGACTCGGCCAAGCTCAAAGAAAGCAATCGCCCTCTTTTAGACAGCCTTGTCGAAGCCATGAAAAACGAGCGTTTGGTGCATGTGAAGTTCAAGCTGGAGGGACACACAGATGCTCAAGGATCTGAGGCTTACAACCTTCAGTTGAGCCAGAGTAGGGCTGAGTCAGTCTTGGCTTACCTCAGCGCCAAAGGTGTTGATCAACTGAAGCTAAGCACAGAAGGCAAAGGTTTCTCAGACCTGCTTTTTCCTGACAAGCCCTTTGCAGCAGAAAACCGCAGAGTCAGAATAACAGCACTACCGTGATTCAATTTTTTGTTTTATTCGCCCTCGGGTTTCATACGGCTGTTTTCGCTGGGCAGTTTCTAATCACACCAGAGGAAATGAAAGCCTCGAATGCCGCAAAACCGCCCTTTGCGGCTAAGGCTGCGGCACCCAAGGATGCTCCTTTGATTGAACTTTTTGCACCCAAGTTAACTGCAAAAATCATCAGCCCTACACCCATAGAGCTGAAGTTTCAGCCAATGCCACCAAGCATGGTTAAACCAGATACCTTTCGAGTTTTGTATGGTGCATTTGAATTGGACATCACCAAGCGCATTTTGAGTGTTGCCAAGGTCACAGAGTCAGGCGTTTTCATTCAGGAAGCAAGCTTGCCTAAAGGAAAACACAAGTTAATGATGGTGATTGAGGACACCTCAGGCCGCCGAGGAATGAAGGCCATTGAGTTTGAAGTTCAGTAAAAGATCAATCCTCTAAGCAGTCAAAGCCACGTATCCATGTCCATTTTTAAATCTCAAACCGCCATGCCTAGAGGCTGTTTTAATTTGAGAGCTTGCACGGCATTGCCATCTTGACTGCTTGCCATTTCATTTTGAGAAGAGTTGGGTAAAAGCGCATTCAGCATTTGACGAACTTGAAGCAATCTAGGATCGCCATCATGGGCATCGTCTGTGGTGTCATTGATGCAAAAGAAATCTAAGCGGCCAAACTGCTTTTTGAGATTCTGGAGCGATTGAGTTTCTAACGATTGCCCCGTTGCAATGTACAAATGTGAATGGTCTATTGTTTTGGCCAAACCATGTGCCAAAGCCCAGCGCAGTACAAAGTCAGAAATAATGGTGGGCTTGTTCCAAGTGCGAAAAACAGTTGACCGTACCCGCTCAAATAACTCTGGCGCATCGCGCTCAATCTCCATCATCACCGACTTCAGCATGGGCCTAGGTGAATGCGAGAAAGTTCTGGCGGTATGCAGATACTGAGGGTTCATTTTTCTGACCCTTGAATCGGCTCGGTTGTTTGAGTTGTCCACTTTGGTTTGCAGCCACTGTTTGGACAGTCGACTGGCATTTTCAAGGGAGGTCGATTCAGCTTTTAGCTTGTTGCCAATCACCTCGGGCTCATCAGACCAAGAGACAAAAAAGCCTTTTTCAAAAAACCAATTTTCCAAACAAACAGGCGCACCAAAGAACACATCGTCGTTCAAATAAAAATAGCGTTCTGAAAGCCCTAGAATGTGGTGAATATAAGACTCGATATTGCCTGAATCGAATGTGGGCAATGAGGAATGGGGAATCAGTTGATGGTGATCGACCAACGTAATTTGATCTGAGGCTTGGAACCAATCGGGCACCTGACCATCTGTGACGATGTAAATGTGGCCGTGTTCGGGAAAGAATTTTTCAAGGGCACGCAAGCTGAACCGCAGCTCGTCGTTGTCGCGGTAACGACCTTCCACATTGCCGAACTTGGCAAAACTTAAGTTGCCAGCGGCTTCTAATTTTTGGGCATACTTTTCGCGCTTGGCGCGCCACTCGCCATCGTTGCCATTCACCCAAAGGTAAACGATGTCTATCGCGGTATTTAAAGTCTTTGAAGCTTGATTCAAAATGGAAATGAACAAAAAGGGCTTACAAGGCATCTTGTAAACCCTTAGAATTTGATGGGGTGGCTGATGGGGCTCGAACCCACGACAACAGGAATCACAATCCTGGACTCTACCAACTGAGCTACAGCCACCGTAGAAGCGGGATTATAGCCGAAACTTTTTTTCTCAGGCCCCTTGCGCCTCTGACTTTGGCTTGGCAGCACTGGGTTTTGGCACCAAAATTTCAGCCTTCATCTTGGTCTTTAACTGGGCAATGTAGGCCTGCGTTTCAGCGGTACCCCACAGCTGCGTAAATTGCTGCTGAGCTTGAACCATAAGCTCTTTGTTTTCAGCTTCAGGTGGCAAGATCTTGGTCACACGAACCACAGCAAAACCTTGAACGCCCAAATCTACGCCACTGACTGAGGGCAGCTTGTTAGGGTCGGCGCGCAAAACAGCATCAACCACTTTGGGCAATTGCCTTTGTGTTTTTTCGCGAGAAATCACAATGGCATTGGGCAGATTGTCAGCGCCAGTGCTGGCTTTGAGCGCAGTCAAACGTTGCTCGCCTTGGGCTTTGGCCATTTCAGCGGCCTTTTCTTGGGTTAAAGCACGTTTGACAAATTCTTTCACTTCCGCCAAGGGCAAAGTGGCAGCGGGTTGGTGCTTGACCACACGGGCTGAAACCAGCGTGCTGGGTGCCACTTCAATGGCTTCTGTGTTGCGCTGCTTTTGCAAAGATGCTTCACTGAAAATAGCTTGCAACAAACCTGGATGGCTCAAGACACTTCGGGCCTGCGTGGGTTGGCGCGCCACTTGATTGGCCTTTTGAATGTTGAGTTTGAGCTTGTCTGCCGCGGGCTTCAAGCTGTCAGACTGCTCGTACACCGTATTGGAAAATGTTTCTGCCAACTCGGCATATTTGCGCTGGGCTTGCTGCTTCTTCAAGTCTGCCTCTAATGAGGGGCGCATTGACTCAAAGCTTTGGGCTTTGGCCGCCTTGATGTCGGTGAGTTGAATGATGTGGTAGCCAAACTCAGACTCGACCAAGTCACTGATGTCTGACGTTTTCATGCTGAATGCGGCATCCTCAAAGGCTTTCACCATGGCACCACGACCGAAGAAGTCCAAATCACCCCCTTTGACAGCAGAGCCGGGGTCTTGAGAGTTTTTGCGAGCAACATCGGCGAAGCTTGCAGGCTTGGCTTTGACCAATTTCAACAACTCCTCAGCCTTGGCGCGTGCAATTTTTTTCTCAGCTTCAGGCGAATCCTTGGCTGCAGTGATCAGAATATGGCTGGCACGACGCTCTTCTTTGCTGGACAAGCGCTGCAAGTTTTGCTCGTAGTAAGACTTCAAGTCTTGCTCGTTCAAAGTAATCGATTGACGCAGACTTTCAATGTCGAGAACAATGTACTCAATGTCAGCTGACTCGGAAGATTGGTATTTGTCTTTGTTTTTATCGTAATAAGCCTGCAAATCAGCATCAGAGACCGTGACTTTGCCGAGGTAGTCAGCAGCTGGGAAATTCAGAATTTGAACTTCGCGACTTTGCATGAAAGCGTTCATGGCCGTTTGTGTTTGCGCAGAAGTGGCGTATGCAGATGCTTGAACACCTTGAATGACTTGGCGATTGGACAAATCTGCACGAACTTGCATTTCAAACATTTCTGGCGTCATGCCTTGAGAAGCTGCCAGTTGTTTGTAACGCGCCATGTCAAGCTTGCCATCAGCCGTGCGCAAAGCCGCAATGGCAGGGCTTTGCTGTAACTCGCGCGCCAATCGTGTGTCGCTGGCCACCAACTGTAATTTTTGAGCCGCTGCTGAAATGACCTGGTCACGAACCAAGCGCTCTAATGTGGCGTACTTGGCTTCTGGCGTGTCAAACAACTTGGCATCAATATTGGGCATCGACGCCCGAATTCGATCGACTTCGCGCTTGTGTGCGGCGTCCCAATCGGTTTGGTTGATTTTGTTGCCGTTGACTTTGGCGACCACGGCGCCCTTGTCATTGAAACGACTGTAGCCTTCAAGACCAAACAAAACGAAGGAGGGAATGATGAGCAGGAACAAGATGCCCATCATGATCTTGGTGTTGTTACGGACAAAATCAAACATGTGAGAACTCTCTGTCTATTGACGCTGTAAATGTCACAAAAAGACAAAAGGCGAACAACCTGTTCGCCTCTGTTTGGGGGTGGTGGGTGCTGACGGGGTCGAACCGCCGACCTACGCCTTGTAAGGGCGCCGCTCTACCGACTGAGCTAAGCACCCCCCTAATCAAAGATTAATTCAAGGCGTCTTTTAAAGCCTTGCCTGGACGGAACTTAGGCACCTTGGCTGATTTGATTTTGATAGCAGCACCAGTACGTGGGTTGCGACCAGCGCGAGCAGCACGCTTGGTGACGGCGAATGTACCGAAACCAACCAAGGCGACCGTGCCGCCTTTTTTCAATGTGGTGCGAACGGCGCCAATGGTGGCTTCCAATGCACGGCCAGCAGCAGCTTTAGAAATGTCTGCTTGTTTGGCAATGTGCTCGATCAATTCAGTCTTGTTCATACAAAGAACCTTAGGAAAAAATAAGAGAACTCAAAATCTGAGTGACTCATGATTGTTAAAATTTTTTTGAAGTTTTAAAAAAAACTTCCGGGACAAAACATTGTCTTCGCAATGAATTTGCTGACCTCAATTTAACCAGACAAAACAGGCCTGTCAAATGATTTTGTGTCTAGAAACCGCAATGCGACACGAATTCTAGACGCAAACTGAATGTCTGCAAGGGGCTTCGCGAAAAAAAATTGGGAGATCCAACAACTAGATCCCAAAAGTTCTCATAAAGCTGCAGCAATGGCTTTTCCAACGTCTTGCGTATTAGCAGAACCCCCAATGTCTGCGGTGCGTGGCGCACCACTATTGGGTGCCAATACTTTTTCAATGGCAGCCAATACGGCATCGTGGGCAGGCTTGCAACCCAAAAATTCCAACATCATGGCACCGCACCAAATTTGACCGATCGGGTTTGCAATATTCTTGCCTGCGATGTCTGGCGCAGAGCCATGAACCGGTTCAAACAAAGAGGGGAATTTGCGATCGGGATTGAGGTTGGCACTGGGTGCAATGCCAATCGTGCCTGTGCAAGCTGGGCCCAAGTCGCTCAAAATATCACCAAACAAATTGCTGGCCACCACCACATCGAAAAAGTCGGGGCGCTGCACAAAGTGCGCCGTCAAAATATCGATGTGAAACTTGTCAACATGGATGCCAGGGTAGTTCTTGGCCATTTCGACAACACGCTCATCCCAATAAGGCATGGTGATGGCAATGCCGTTGGATTTGGTGGCACTGGTGAGATGCTTCTTAGGGCGAGTCTGCGCAAGTTCAAAGGCGAATTTCAAGACGCGATCGACACCAATGCGCGACATGACCGTTTCTTGCATCACAATTTCACGTTCGGTACCAGGGTACATGCGCCCACCAATGCTGGAGTACTCACCCTCGGTGTTTTCACGCACGATGTACATGTCAATTTCACCGGGCTGTCTGGGCGAGCCATCTCTTCGCACCACGGGCGCAATGATGCCTGGCATGAGTCTGGCAGGACGCAAGTTGATGTACTGATCAAACTCACGGCGAAACAAAAGCAATGAGCCCCACAAAGACACATGGTCGGCAATTTTGTCTGGCCAGCCCACAGCACCAAAGTAGATGGCATCGTGGCCACCGATTTGGTCTTTCCAATTGTCGGGCAGCATTTGGCCATGCTTTTCACAGTAGTCCCAACTTGAAAAGTCGAAATGATCAAATTGCAAATCAAGATTGAATTTTGAAGCGGCTGCCGCCATGACCCTCAGGCCCTCGGGCATGACTTCTTTGCCAATGCCATCTCCAGCAATGACTGCAATGCGTTTTTTTGTCATGTTTTTTTCTCCTAAAATTTACTGAGCGGGCCTCACAACCCAACTGACGCCCCAAGCCGTAAGGGCAATACCGAGCAGTGTGAAAGCAGTGATGGGCTCATCAAATAACAACCATGCCACCAAAGCCGTACATGGCGGCACAAGGTACATCAAGCTGGTCACACTGGCAGCAGCGCCCTTCTGAATGAGCATGTACAAAAGCGAGCTGCCACCTAGGGTCAATCCTAATACAGACCACGCCATGGCGCCAATGAACTCGGCGTTGAATTGCACGGATTCAGTTTCTAACAGCGCCAAGGGGGTTGTCACAATCAAGGCCGCAAGCAATTGAACGGTATTGGCCGATCGAACGTCACATGGCTTGACGAAGCTTTTTTGGTAAAGCGTGCCCAAGGTAATAGAGAGCAGCGCCATGATGGCAAAACTCAAATTGAGTGCATTGACATGGTCCAAAGCACTGCCCTGCGTGAGTTTGTGCCAGACCACCAAAAGCAGTCCACAAAAACCCAGTAACAAACCGGTCCACTGTCGGCGGCTCACCTTGTTTTCTAAAGTGGTATCTCTGGACGACAGCCAAATGGCAGTCAGCACGGGCTGCAACCCCACAATGAGGGCCGACAAACCAGACCCCATGCCCGCCTTCACCGCAGCCCAAACGCCGCCCAAGTAGCCTGCATGCATGAGAACGCCAGTGACTGACAAGTGAAACCATTCCGATCGACTTTGCGGCCAACGCACCTTTGCCACCCTGATCCAAATCACAAAGCAAGCAATGGACAGGGCGTAGCGAAGCCATAAAAAGGAAAACGGTGGTGCATTGGGCATGCCAAAACGTGCAACGATGAAGCCCGTGCTCCAAATGAGCACGAAGACCGCAGGCATGGCCCGAACCCAGGCGTCGGAAGATTCTGAGTGATTCATTTCACTCGCGCACGAATCTCAGGGAGGGCCTTTTGCATGTAGTAAATCATAGACCAAATGGTCAGAATGGAGGCAATCCAGATCAGGCCAGTGCCCCACACATGCGTGTCAATCACGCCGAACAATTGACCATTGAAAAGTAAAAACGGAATGGCCACCATCTGCACCGTGGTCTTTAGTTTGCCGACGAAATGAACCGCGACACTTTTGCTAGCGCCAATTTGCGCCATCCACTCTCGCAAGGCCGAGATGGCAATTTCGCGTCCAATGATGATCAAGGCCACCAAAACATGAACGCGGTGCAAGTGAACCAGTACCAACAGGGAGGCACAGACCAAAAACTTGTCGGCCACAGGGTCTAAAAAGGCGCCAAATGAAGAGGTTTGGTTGAGCTTTCGGGCCAAAAAACCATCGAGCCAGTCGGTGGCTGCAAAAATCACAAACATGGTGGTGGCCAAAAAGTTGCGTGATTCAACTGGCAACTCAGTGTAGAACACCCCCACAATGAAGGGAATCGCGACGATGCGCGTCCAAGTCATGAGGGTGGGAATGGTGAAAAACATGGGGGATATTGTGTCACGCATTGAAGTCAGTTTGCTGACACCAAGGCGCCATGCTCAGTGAAGGGCTTGGTAAATGATTTCTGCCAATTCCCTAGAGATACCGTCCACCGACATCAGGTCGTCAACACTGGCGTCTTCTACGCCACGCACACCCCCAAAGCGCTGCAACAGTTTGGCGCGTTTTTTGGGGCCAATACCCCCAATTTCCTCTAAACGCCCACCGCCCATTCGAACTTTAGCGCGTTGTGCACGCATTCCCGTGATGGCAAATCGGTGCGCCTCATCCCTGACTTGAGCGACCAGCATCAAGGCCGCTGAATCTTTGCCCAGATAAACCTTGTCTCGGCCATCGGCAAAGACCAGTTCTTCGAGGCCCACTTTTCGGCCCTCCCCTTTTTCAACGCCCACAATCAAGGACAGATCGAGGCCCAAAGCTTCGAAGACCTCTCGGGCCATCGATACCTGTCCCTTGCCGCCATCAATGAGCACCAAATCTGGCATGCGGACCTTGCGATCTATTTCGCCGGATTTGATGGCCTCGGCCAACTTGCCATATCGCCGCAGCAAAACCTGCCGCATCGCTGCGTAATCGTCACCGGGTGTGATGTCTTCAATTTTGTAGCGTCGATATTCGCTGTTCTGCATTTTGTGATTTTGAAAAACCACACAAGAAGCTTGGGTCGCTTCGCCAGATGTATGCGAAATGTCAAAGCACTCCATGCGCAAGGCATCCATGTCATCTGGCGCTAAATCGAGCGCTTCAACCAAGGCTCTGGTGCGCGCTTGTTGCGAGCCCTCTTCCGCCAACAATCGGGCCAGTTGAATGGCCGCATTTTTCTCAGCCATCTCCAACCAAGATCTTCTTTGCTCGCGCGGGTTGTGAACGGCGTTGACTTTCATGCCAGACTGCAAGGAGATGGCATCAAGCACCTTGGCATCTATTTTCTCGCTGGTGATCAATGTTGTTGGCACCGGAATGCTCAAGTAATGCTGCGCAATGAAGGCCTCCAAAACTTTCACTTCCAAAGTTTGTGCAACCGCACTGACATCGTCTTCTAATGCCAGGTTGAGCATGGCGTGGCCATCTTCCACGTGCGAGGGAAAATAAGGCCGATCGCCCAAATGCCTGCCCCCGCGAACCATGGCCAAATTGACACACGCCCTGCCGCCCTGCACCTTGACGGCCAAAATATCGACGTCGGTGTCAGATACGTTATCAACCGATTGCTGATGCAAAACGCGCGACAAAGCCGTCATCTGATTGCGAACTTCTGCCGCCATCTCAAACTCAAGCTTGTCGGCATGCGCCATCATGCGTTCTTCCATGGCCTTTAAGACGGCCTGCGTCTCGCCCTGCAAGAAAGCTTCTGCTTGTGCCACATCTTGCGCATACTGTGCCACTGACACCACACCCACACATGGGCCCGAACAACGTTTGATTTGGTACAGCAAACAAGGTCGAGTTCGGTTTGAAAAAACAGTGTCCTCACATGTGCGAAGTCTGAAAACTTTTTGCAGCAGTTGGATCGTTTCCTTCACAGCCCATGCACTGGGGTAAGGCCCAAAGTAGCGGTGTTTTTTTTCAACGCCCCCGCGGTAGTAGGCAATCCTTGAATACTCTTCTGCCTTGGCAACGGGCTTGTCTTCGCTCGGTGAATCGGAAGTTGGCTTATTGCGGCGGGTCACACCGGTGCCAGATACTTTGAGATAAGGGTAGCTTTTGTCGTCTCGAAACAAAATATTGAACTTGGGGCTCAATGTTTTGATCAAATTATTTTCAAGCAGCAAGGCCTCGGCTTCTGAACGGACCACGGTGGTTTGCATGCGCCTGATCTTGCTAATCATGTGGCCGATGCGGGTGCCGCCATGGTCTTTATGAAAATAACTGCTGACGCGCTTTTTTAAATTCCTGGCCTTGCCAACGTACAAAACCTGATCTTCCGCATCGAAATAGCGATAAACCCCAGGCAAGCTGGGAAGTGCGGCCACTTCGGCCAACAAAGATTCTGGGTGAACACTGGACATGGGGGCTATTGTGTCTCGAAGCGCGCGACAATATCACGCATGCAATGGGACATTTTTTGCCGCGTCATCGATAACCACGGAGATCTGGGGGTCTGTTGGCGCCTGAGTGCCGATTTGGCATCGCGCGGTCACTGCGTCAGGCTTTGGGTAGACGATTCAAGTGCGCTTGTTTGGATGGCACCCGATGCGACGCCTAATGCCGAGGGCCGAGTCCAATTCAACACGGCAACGGGAACCGTGGTGGTACGGGCTTGGCATGATGCCCTCGGTGGCATTGACCAGCCCTCCATCGTGTGGGTAGAAGCCTTCGGGTGCGAACTACCTGAGCACTTTGTCAATTGGGCGCATCAAAGCCAACCCAATGCAAATAGCCCCGCATGCCCCGTTTGGCTTAATTTGGAATACTTAAGCGCAGAGACTTATGTGGAAAAAAGCCACAAACTGCCCTCCCCCATCATGAGCGGCCTTTTGAAAGGCCGAACCAAATGGTTTTTTTATCCAGGATTCAATGACAAAACTGGTGGCTTGATTCGAGAGGCACGGGTTCTCGAAAAATTGGACGCCACTGCAACGCCAGCGTTTGATCAATCTGGCAGCAAGCCCTACCCTCAAAAAAGTACTCTTTTTTGTTACGAGCCAGCAGCCTTGGCAGAGGCCATCCAGTTGGCTTCGTTGAATTCGGGTGAACACCAATGGCAAGTGGCGCATGGGCGAGGCGCTTTGGCCTTCGAGAACGCATTGCACACTTTGCCAAGCCATGTTGAGCGGCCTTCACATCAGTTCATCCAGCCTCTTTCTCAAACAAAATTTGACGAACTTTTAAATTCGAGTGACTTGAATTTCGTCAGGGGCGAAGACTCTTTGGTCAGGGCGCTCTGGGCTGGCAAGGCCTTTGTTTGGCAAATTTACCCCCAAGACGATGGCGCTCATGGCCCCAAATTGAATGCTTTTTTAGACTGGCTCGATGCGCCAGAAAGCCTACGCCGCTTTCACCTTGGCTGGAATGGACTTTCTCAAGAACCCTTGCCTGAGGTGGACCTGCCCGCTTGGCAAGCTTGCGCAATGGCTGCGCAAGCGCGTTTGGTGCAACAAATGGATTTGGTCAGTCAATTGCTTCAATTTGTTGAAGAAAAGCGCTAAGATCATGGGCTTTGGGACAACATTGGACAGATTATGAAAGTAGCTCAAGAAATTCGCGTTGGTAACGTCATCATGCAGGGCAAAGACCCCATGATCGTTTTGCGCACTGAATACAGCCGCGGCGGCCGCGGTGCGGCCACCGTTCGCATGAAGCTCAAAGCCTTGCTGAGCAATATGGGCACCGAGTCTGTTTTCAAAGCCGACGACAAAATGGACCAAGTGATCTTGGATCAAAAAGAGTGCACCTACTCTTACTTTGCCGACCCGATGTATGTTTTCATGGACACTGAATTCAACCAGTACGAAGTTGAGTCCGAAAACATGGGCGATGCCTTGCACTACCTAGAAGACGGCATGTCCGTTGAAGTGGTGTTCTACGACGGCAAGGCCATCTCTGTTGAACTGCCCACCAGCGTAGAACGCGAAATCACTTGGACCGAGCCAGCCGTTAAAGGCGACACCTCTGGCAAAGTGCTCAAGCCCGCCAAAATTGCCACTGGCTTTGAAGTGCCCGTGCCTTTGTTTGTCAGTCAAGGTGACAAAATTGAAATTGACACACGCACAGGCGAATACCGCAAGCGCGTTTGATCAACTTTTTTCAGTGGCCCTGGCCACTGCGCAACAAGACCTCTTAGGAGGTCTTTTTTTTTAGGGGGCAGCAGGCGTTTCCGATTTGGGGCGCAGGCGCCAAGCTTGCGGCGCGCCACTTGCCACTGCTGAACCCACAACCCAAAAGACCACAGACACCCCTACCACGGCACCAGCAGCGCCAAAAATAAGGGGCATCAAAACGCTAGAGGCATTGACCGTCATGATTCGCAAACCCAGTGCTTCGCCCTGTCGATGTGCGGGTGTGATTTGGTGCAAAGTACTCATGATCATCGGCTGAACCACACCTAAAACCAAACCCAAACAGACCGAACAAATACCCATGGCCAATGCAGAATCAACCATGGGATAAATAGCAAAGATGAGGCCTGCGCAAATCATGGCGCCTGTGAGCAATCGATATTCTTGAAGGTGCCGCGCAACCAAAGGCAAGATCACCCGAATCAGGGCTGAGGCCACAGCGAAGGAACCCAAAATAGTACCAACCACCGATGCACTGAGGCCGCGTTCGTGTCCTAAGACTGGCACCACAAAGGTGTGAATGTCCCAACAAGAAGACAACAACCAATTGACCAACAGCAGGCGCTGCATGAGCGGCTCATGCAGCAAGTCCCATACACGCCCATTGGCATGCTCAGGAAGTTGAGGAGGAATGGGTTTTTCTTCAATGTTGCGAATCCATAACCACGCCAGCAGAGGAAAAAGGGTCAGCATCACAAACGTGGCGCGAAAGCCATCGGCATCGGCTGGCATGGCGCCCGCATGGTCAATCATCAAGCCCGCAAAAAATGGTCCTATGAAATTAGAAGCAGCGGGGCCAATGGCCAGCCAACTGAATGTTTCTTTCAGCTGGTTGGCATCGGCTGAAATTCGGCCTACGTGCCTTTGCAAAGCAATGACAGTGATACCCGTAGCCCCTCCAGTGGCAAGGGCGCCTATGCAAAGAACAGGAAATATGGGCCAAATGACGGCCAGTCCTGCGCCAAAACAAGCCATGACCACACCGATTTGCACCGGTCGTTTCAAGCCATGTCGATCTGTGAATCGACCAGCTGGAATGGCCATGAATACTTGCGTGACAGAAAACAGCGCCAACAAAACACCCACCGCCATGGTGCTGTAACCTTGTTGAAGCGCAAGAAGCGGTGTCGTCATTCGCATACCTGTCATACAGGCATGCAGAAAAATCTGCCCCGTAATCAGCTTAGCGAGTTCACGCTTCACTGGTTTCGCCGTCACTGACATCGGCTTCATGTGGCAGCAAACCGGCCGCTTGGCCTTCAGGCAATGCTTCCACTTGGCGCAATGCGCGGTGCATCACATTGCTTCGCGTTTGCGCTTTGTCCAGTGTGTTCAAAACTGTTTGAGTTTGTTCTTTGACTTTGGCCAACACGTCGCCAAACTTGCCAAACTCTGTTTTGACGGCACCCAAAACTTGCCAAACTTCGCTGGAACGTTTTTCGAGCGCCAAGGTTCGGAAACCCATTTGCAAAGAGTTCAACATGGCCATCAGGGTTGTAGGACCTGCTAGGGTGACTCGGAAATCACGTTGCAAAGATTCAATCAGACCGGGTCTGCGCAACACTTCGGCATACAAACCTTCAGTGGGCAAAAACATGATGGCGAAGTCTGTGGTGTAAGGCGGCTCGACATACTTCTCAGTCATGGATTTGGCTTCTAAACGAACCCGCGCCTCCAAAGCCTTGCTGCACAGATCTGCCTGAATCACATCGGCCCGTGATTGCGCATCTAGCAGGCGCTCGTAGTCTTCATTGGGAAACTTGGCATCGATGGGCAACCAAACGGGTTCGCCATCGTCAGATCGACCTGGCAATCGAATGGCAAAGTCCACTCGGTTTTTGCTACCTGGCCGTGTGGCGTGTTGCGTTGCATACTGATCAGGAGCCATCACTTGCTCTAGCAATGAAGCCAGCTGAGCTTCGCCAAACATACCGCGCGTTTTGACGTTGGTGAGCAAATGCTTCAGGTCACCCACCCCCTGCGCCAAGGTGTTCATTTCACCCAGCCCTTTGTGCACCTGCTCCAAACGGTCGGCCACTTGCTTGAAACTTTCGCCCAAGCGCGCTTGCAAGGTGGTCTGCAATTTTTCGTCCACTATTTGACGCATTTCATCAAGCTTGGCGGTGTTGCTTTGTTGAAGCTGCGCTAATTGCGTTTCCAGAGTGCCGCGCATTTCAGTGAGGCGTCTGGCATTGGTCTCGGATAGTTGTTGCACCTGAAAGGTGAGCGTGTCAGAAAGTGTTTTTTGCAACAAAGCCAACTGTTGTGCAAACGCGTCCATCTGGCTGTTTTGGGTTCGGGTGGCTTCTGCGCCTTGTTGAACCAAACTTTGCTGGAAGGTACCTAAAGTTTGAATCAGCTCTTGGCGCCCGCCTCTGGCAGACTCGCTGATGGCGTTGCGAAGTTCTCGCTCCAATCTCTCATTGGCCAGCTGGAGAGACGAGGTCAATTGCACCAACTCTTCAGAAGCTTGGGAGCCTTCTCGACGTTGTCGCCATACCGAAAACAGCAAACCTAGCGTCAAAAAACTGACCGCGATGAGAATCCAAATTAGCATGCTGCTGTCCATGTGTGAATGCCGTTTGATTCAGTGTTTGATCAAGCAAGTTACTTATTTAGAAGTAACTTGGTTAAGGGGTGTCAGCGCCTTGCCGGTGGCAAAAAAAGAAACCAAATTATCGGCAGCCAGTTGCGCCATGGCCAAGCGCGTTTTGACGGTTGAGCTAGCGATGTGAGGGGTGAGCACCACATTGGGCACCGTCAGAAGTGCAGGATTGAGCGCAGGCTCAGCTTCAAACACATCCAAACCCGCTGCCGCAATTTGTTTGTTCTTCAAAGCAACTGCTAGAGCGACATCGTCCACAATGCCACCACGCGCAATATTGACCAAGGTCGCCGAAGGCTTCATAGAACCTAACTCTTTGGCTCCAATGGTGTGATGTGACTCAGCACTATAGGGCACCACCAACATGACATGATCGGCTGTGCGCAGAAGTTCTTCTTTGCTAACGTAAGTGGCCTTGCAAGCAGCCTCAAGGTCTGCACTCAAGCGGCTTCGGTTGTGATAAATAACACGCATGCCAAATCCATGTGCTGCCCGCTTGGCAATACCTTGGCCGATGCGGCCCATGCCAATGATGCCAAGCGTGCTGCCATGCACCTCGGCCCCGGCAAACATGTCATAGCTCCACTTCGTCCACAAGCCTTGTCGCAAGTAATGCTCGCTCTCGGTGATGCGTCTGGCAGTGGCCATCAACAATGCAAAGCCAAAGTCTGCCGTCGTTTCCGTTAAAACATCTGGCGTGTTGGTAGCCAAGACACCCGCTGCCGTCATAGCAGGAACATCAAAATTGTTAAAGCCCACAGCCATGTTGGCCACAATTTTGAGCTGAGGGTTGGCTTGCAAGAGTGCGGCGTCAATGCGTTCACTGCCCGTGGTGAGAGCGCCCACCTTACCGTGCATTTTTTGTTTTAAAACTTCAGCAGACAAAACCTCGTCCGACTGATTGCTTTCAATTTGAAAATGCTGCGAAAGCATCTCAAGCACTTCAGGAAAGATGGCGCGCGCTACCAAGATAGAGGCTTGTGTCATGTTCGAAACCAAATGAATGTCATCACAATGAACAACGGAATTAAAACGCAGCAAGACCATGCCATGTAGCCGAAGAAACTGGGCATCTTGATACCACGGTCTTCAGCAATGGCCTTCACCATGAGGTTGGGCGCGTTACCGATGTAACTGTTGGCGCCCATGAAAACAGCACCTGCAGAAATGGCGGCCAAAGTAGGCGCCAAAGTGGTCATCAAAACCTGTGCATCGCCACCTGCTGTGTTGAAAAATACCAAATAAGTGGGTGCATTGTCTAAAAACGAACTGAGCAAACCCGAGATCCAAAAATACATCATCACATTGGGCGACCCATCGGGGTTGGTGACGGCCGACACCACAGCACCAAACGGGCCATTGACGCCCGCCTTCAACATGGCAATGACTGGAATGATGGTTAGAAAAATACCCGCAAACAATTTGGCCACTTCTTGCATCGGACCCCAACCAAATTGATTGTCGGCATGGACTTGTATAGGAGTTAGCTTGAGAGAGATGAGGATGATAAGCAAAAGCCCTGCATCGCGAACCAAGCCTGGCAAGCCAACATCAGTGCCTGCCACATTGAAAGACACATCGGATTTCCAAAGACCACTCATCAAGACCAAGGCCACCACACCAGCGAGCAGGACAAAATTGACTTTGCCATCAAAGCCAATTTGGCGTGAATCGGGTGTTGGGTCAATCACTTGGATTTCTTCGCGCTTGTGGTAATACCAAGAATCCAAAACGAAAAATATGACCAGCAAGGAACCCATTAAGAAAAGCGATTGTGGAAAAAGGTGTTTCAGGGTCCAGAAAAAATCAACGCCCTTTAAAAAACCCAAGAACAAAGGGGGATCGCCCAATGGGGTCAGTGAGCCCCCCGCGTTGGACACGATGAAGATAAAAAACACAACCACATGGGCCACATGCTTGCGGTTGTCGTTGGCCCTGATCAGGGGGCGAATCATGAGCATGGAAGCGCCGGTGGTACCCATGAAGCTGGCCAAAAATGCACCAATGGCAAGGATGGCGGTGTTGAGACCGGGGCTGCCATGCAAATTACCGCGAATGAAGATTCCGCCAGACACGGCGTACAAAGCAGTCAAGAGCACAATGAATGGAATGTATTCTGCGAACAGCGCGTGGACCAAATTCTCACCAGCCAAATTGGCGCCAAACATCACGGCAAAGGGTATGAAAAATGCCAAAGACCACGCAGCAACCACCTTGCCGTAATGGTGGTGCCAAAAATGGGGCGTTAAAAGTGGCATCAGGGCAATGCACAACAAAATACCGGCAAATGGAATGCCCCACACAGCGGTCAGTTGAGCGCCATCGAAATCTGCAGCAATGGCAGCACCCGGGGCACTCAAGCAAGCTAAAGAGATCAGACGCATGAGCCAATGAGAGAGTAAAGATTTCATGTCACAACACTTTCTTCCATAAATTCAATGGGCCATTAACCGCCAAACCATCAGGGGCTTGGCGTAATTTCAAAAACTTGCGCAAGGTAAGCCAAATACTTCTCATCATCACACATTCCCTTGCCCGGCGAGTCAGACAATTTGGCAACAGGTTGATCGTTGCAGCGGGTCATTTTGATCACAATTTGAAGGGGCTCATAGCCTAAGTCATTGGTTAAATTGGTACCAATGCCAAAGGCCAGCATACAGCGACCATTAAATTGTCTGAAAAGTTCAATGGTTTTAGGCACTGTAAGGCCATCGCTGAAGATCAGTGTTTTGGTCAGCGGGTCGACCCGGTGCGTACGGTAGTGAGCAAGCATGCGTTCGCCCCACATAAAGGGGTCGCCACTGTCGTGGCGAGCACCGTCAAACAGTTTGCAAAAGTACATGTCAAAGTCGCGCAGAAAGGCATTGAAACCGTAAACGTCGCTCAGAGCGATGCCCAAGTCGCCTCGGTATTCGCGGGCCCACGATTCAAAGCCAAAGACTTGACTGTCGCGCAGCCTAGGTCCCAAGGCTTGACAAGCCTGCAAGTATTCATGGGCCATGGTTCCCAAGGGTGTCAGGCCCAGCGTGTATGCAAAATACACATTGCTGGTACCTGCAAACTGACCCGCCTGGCCAGATCCCAAGCGCCCAGTCAGAACTCTCAAAACTTCTTCATGCCAAGCCCTTGAAAAACGGCGACGTGTGCCGTAGTCGGCAATCTTAAGTGCCTTTAAATCATCCGCCTGCAACTGCTGGATTTTGGTATCCAGTCTTTGCCGACCTTCCATCAAATCAGGCAAGCGCTGCGTATTTCTGAAATAAACTTCGTTGACGATGGCCAACACTGGAATTTCAAACAAGATGGTGTGAAGCCAGGGTCCTTGAATGATGATTTCTATTTCACCCGTCAAACTGGGCGTGACTTGGATGTATTTTTCGTTAAGTCGAAACAAACCCAAAAAATCTACAAAGTCACTTTTGACAAAGCGCAAAGAACGAAGGTACGCCAATTCGTCTTCTTTGAAATGCAAACTACAAAGTGATTTGATTTCGCTGCGAATTTCATCCACGTAAGGCGCTAGCTCCACACCAGGATTGCGACACCGAAATCGATATTCCACTTGCGCACCTGGAAACTGATGCAGCACCACCTGCATCATGGTGAACTTGTAGAGGTCTGTGTCCAGCAAACTGGTAATGATCATGTCAAAAGGAGCTTATTGATAGGGTTAACAGAAGTGTACGTGAAGCAAGTCAATTTAGAGGCTCAGAGGTATCAGGATAAACGTGGTGATCAGGTTCATTTCAGTCCTGAATCACCCCACCTGATATGGTCATCACCTTGTCCGCCATGCCAGTCAGGGTCTGGTTTTGCTCAGCAATTAAGAATGTATAACCCTGCGCCTTCAGCGCTGCCAAAGCCCGCGCTATGGCCAGAACCAAAATAGGTGCAATGCCCTCACAAGGCTCATCCAAAATCAGCACATCGGCCTGCGTCATCAAGGTTCTGCCAATGGCCAACATTTGCTGCTCTCCCCCACTCATTTGTGAGGCGGGTCTTTCAAGCATGCTTGACAAGCTTGGAAACAATTCCAAAACTTCTTGTAACTGCAGACTAGGCTGTCCATGAGGCCTGTGTTTAGGCTGGTTGGGCGTGGCAATTTCTAAATTTTGACGAACTGTCAGAGCAGAAAATAGACGGCGATCTTCAGGCACATAGCCCAAGCCCTTAAGGGATCGCTCATGCGGCTTCAATGAATGCAAAGCTTGGCCTTGCCAAAGCAAGTTGCCCGTCGAGTGCGGCATCAGGCCCATGACGGCTTTAAGCAAGCTCGATTTTCCAGCACCATTCAAGCCTCGAATCAACAGCATGTGGCCTCGAGGTACAAGCAATGACACATTGAACAAGACTTGGGCTTGTCCATAACTGGCATTGAGGTTTTGAATCTCAAGCACGAACTGGCTCCTTGTTCAGAGAAAAGGATTGACCTAAATATCTTTCACGCACCACTTGATTGGCAGCCACTTCTTGCGGCGATCCTTGCGCCACCAGTTGACCATCGATCAAGACCAAAACACGATCGGCCACACCAAACACCGCGTCCATGTTGTGCTCGGTATACAAAACCGTCGCACCCAAATGGGCCATGCGTTTGACGCGCTCCATCATGTCGGTTCGCTCTTCAGGTGCAAGTCCCGCAGCGGGTTCATCGAGCAACATCAGACCCTGACTGGCGTCGGGCAACCCTGCCATGGCCATGGCCAATTCCAAACGTTTTTTGCCACCATACGAAAGACTTGCAGCAGGCGATCGAAGCATATCTTCACCCAAATCGTTCAATCCGGCTTGAGATATCCAATGCCTTGCTTCGTCAAGCAAACACTCATCCAAGAGGTCTCGCATTGAAACGCCACGCGAAGCCTGCAAAACCAATTGCAAATTTTGAAGGACTGTGAGCGCTTCAAACACTTGTGCCACTTGAAAAGTTCTGGCCACACCTAAACGGGTTCGCATCTCAACCGTTGACTGCTGTAAATCATTCCCTCGCCATACAAGGCTTCCCGCTAGCGCTTTTTGTTGGCCCGCCAAACAAGCAAAGCAGGTTGACTTGCCCGCGCCATTGGGTCCAATCAGGGCCACACATTCACCAGCTTGTAGCTCAAAGCTCACGCCCCTGAGCGCTTGGACACCGCCATAGTTTTGCCGCAGTCCTTCGACTCTCAAGACGGTTTTCAAAGTGCTCTACTACCAGTGTGTTTTTCGAATTTTCTGAGACCCAAAATTCCCTCGGGTGCAAAGACCATCAACAGCATGATGAGCAGACCCAAACTGCCTCGCCAGTACTCAAAGTATCGCCCTATTTCCGAGCCCACTCCCACCAAAAATAGACTGCCTGCAAATGCACCCCAAAGCTGATGCACCCCACCCAATAAAACGACCATCAGGGCATCTACTGAATTGGAAACAGACGCCACGGAAGGGAAGACAGCGCCTTTGCTTATGGCCCACAAAGCGCCCGATAAACCCGCCAAGCCAGCGCTCAATAAAAATACGCGCTGGTTCAAGTTGGCGACATTCATTGCGCTGGCTTGCGCCCTTTGAGGGGCATCGCGCCCAGCCTGCAAGGCTGCCCCAAAACTAGATCGAATCAGTCGAGAGAACCCGAACAAAGTCACAAAGCACAACAAAATAAGGACCACTTGAAAAATCCAACGCGACATGCCGTCAAAAAATTGCAAACCAATCAAACCGTTGTCGCCTCCCGTGAAGGACACCCATTGACTGGCAGTGGCCCACACCATTTGGGCAAAGGCCAATGACAACATGGCCAAATAAACGCCCGTACTGCGCTGAAGTAATTTGCCCATACAAAGCGCCGCCAAGAAAGCAGCCACCACACCCGCCAGAGCAGCCATGATTGCATTGAAGTGCCAATGCAAATGACTTAATGCCGCAGCATATGCACCAAGGCCAAAATAAGCTGCGTGGCCAAAGCTGACCCAACCTGACAAGGCCATCATCCACTGCAAACTCAGACCAAAGAGCATCATGATGAGCACATTTTCCAAGACACTTTGCGTGTATTCACCAGCAGTGATCAGGACGATGCCGCTAGCGGCCAATACTATCCAGCCTATCCATTTGAAAAATTGATTGTCACCATCCCATTGAAATGGCGTGACCTTTTCGCGGGGCGCCGCACCTGGCAGTTCTCCCATCAAGCCTTGGGGCCTGACCGCCAGCACCAAGGCCATGGTTAAAAACACCAAGACCAAAGTGGCCTGCGGAAAAAAGTGTATGCCAAAAGCATGCACACAGCCAATCAAGATGGCTGCAAAAAAAGCGCCAGCAATGCTGCCCAGACCGCCCATCACCACCACCACAAAAGTCTCGACCACCATTTGCAAGTCCATTTGCAAATTAGCAGGTTCTCTTGGCAATTGCAAAGCACCCGCCAAACCAGCAAGGCCACAACCCAAAACCACCACACTCAAAAGAAGCGGTGCTGGGTTAACACCCAATGCATCCAGCATGTCTCTGTCTTGGGTGGCAGCACGAACGCGCTGTCCCCACTTGGTTTGAGTGAGCAGGAGATGCAACGCACCCCACACAACAGGACCCAAACAGAGCGTCACAATTTGCCATTGAGGAAAGAAATCTTCGCCTACTTGAACAGCACCCTTTAAACCCGGAAAACGCGGTGCAAAAACTTCACCAGGCCCCAAAGCCCAAAGCAAAACGTCGTGAATGACCAAACTCAAACCAAAGGTGGCCACCAAGGGATATAGCGGTGGCGAATGGCGCAATGGCCGAAACAAGAAAACTTCTGTGAAGCCGCCTAACAATGCAGCCGAAGTTGCACCCAACAACATGGCCAGCAGGTAAGTGCTGCCATGCTCAGACCAAGCAGGCAGCCATTGGGTGACTAAGGTGCCAGCGACCAATGCGCCCAGCATGTAAAAACTGCCATGCGCAAAATTGACAATCCGGGTGACGCCAAATACCAGCGTCAAACCCGCAGCCATGATGAAAAGTGTGCTTGCGTGGCTTAAGCCATTCAAACACTGAATGACCCAAAAACTCATTCAATCCAATGCGTGAAGGTACTGGCGTCGACGCGCGTGGTCTTGAACGTATTCACCAATGCAGCCTCATCGGCGTAGCCCAATGACATGCCACATACCATCATTTCGTTTTCACCCGCACCCACATGCTTGTAAATTATTTTTGAAAAGTTATTCCACGCAGCTTGCGGGCATGTGTGCAAACCACGGGCCCTGGCTGCCACCATCAGACTTTGCAAGAACATGCCGTAATCGAGCAAACTGCCGCGGCCCATGACTTTGTCGAGGGTGAAGATCAGGCCCACAGGTGCCCCAAAAAATCGGAAGTTTTGTTGGCTCTGCAAATGCATTTTTTCTTTATCGCCCTTGCCTATTCCCAGCACACCGTACAAACCAAAGCCACACTCACGGCGTCTGTCGATATAGGGGCTCACCCATTTGCTTGGGTAGTAGTCGTATTCTTCTGCATGCTCAGCGGCCAATGCAGGATTGGCAGCCATGGCATTGTGCGCTTCACAAACTTCGCTCACCAATTTGTCTTTGGCGGCGCCCTGCAGCACATAAACTTTCCAAGGCTGTGTGTTGGTGCCACTGGGTGAACGTGCTGCAACTTGCAACAAATCCTCCAACACAGCCTTCTCGACAGGCTTGTTCAAATAGGCTCGCGTAGAAAATCGGCTCAAGATCGCCGCATCGACGCTGCCAGGGTCAGAGATGACCGTGCTCACTTGGGTTGTAGTTAGTTCTTTCATGAGAGTGCCTCCAATACTTTGATAAATGATTCAGACAGGGCTTGCGGCCTGCGAGTTTGTTTGCTGACATAGACATGAACAAAGTGCCCGCATGCCGCAGTGAGTGGCGCATCTTTTGCAAACAAGCCCACTTCGTATTTCACACTGGATGTGCCGCGATGCGCCACCCTGATGCCAGCCTCGATGGTCTGGGGAAATGCCAGCGGTGCAAAATAATTGCATTGCGTTTCTACCACCAGGCCAATGATTTCACCTTGGTGAATGTCCAACACACCCTGCTCAATCAGGTGCGCATTGACAGCCGTGTCAAACCAACTGTAGTAAACAACATTGTTCACATGGCCATAAACGTCGTTGTCCATCCACCGGGTAGTGATGGGGCGAAAAGCGCGGTAGTCACTTCGGGGCTTCGCTTGCGGTTTGGTACTGTCCATTTTGGAATTGTGTGATGCTTTGTCAGAAGCCTCGATTTTGCCAGTGAAGCCAGTGCAAATGCGCCAAGCGCCATGTGTTCATTTGCACCGCCACGGTCGTCTCTAAGTCATGGCCATAGCCACCCCCCATGCAAATGATCATGGGTATTTTTTTGGCTTGAGCCCAATCAAACACCCTTTGATCTCTGGCCGCCATGCCCGCCTCCGTCAGTTTGAGCCTGCCAAGTCGGTCTCCCTCATGGGCGTCTGCACCTGCCAAATAGATTAAAAAGTCGGGCGAAAAGCGACTGGATGCCTGCTCAAGGGCTTGATCCAAAGCTTCTAAGTAAGCTGGGTCTGAACAACCATCTGGCAAACCCACATCCAGGTCGCTGTTGACTTTTCTGAAGGGAAAGTTCTTTTCGCCATGCAAAGACAAGGTAAAAACACTGGCATCTGAGGCAAAGATACTGGCTGTGCCATTGCCTTGGTGGACATCCAAATCGACCACCATGACTTTGAGAGTCTGTTTAGAAGCCCGAAAATGCTCCATCTGGAGCACCCTGGCCGCTACGGCAATGTCGTTGAAAACACAAAATCCACCCCCTTGCGCCGCACTGGCATGGTGTGTGCCACCAGCCAAGTTGCCCGCAATGCCCTCTTTCATGGCCA
>Ga0315908_10000907_pt1 | contig 22715 bp, 10 predicted proteins | sample LakEriMetagenome_12_FD_203520 | JGI IMG/M metagenome (GOLD analysis project Ga0315908, IMG submission 203520) | Freshwater fungal communities from buoy surface, Lake Erie, Ohio, United States - Buoy 4 MA124 | ecosystem: Environmental > Aquatic > Freshwater > Lake > Lake biofilm | place: USA...
TCCTGTCCTGCAGTGTCCCACTTTTATTATTTATTATTTTTTAGTTATTTTTTATTATTTTCTATTATTTTCTATTATTTTATATTATTATTTTATTGTTTTTACAATTTATAACTTTATTGACTTCGATGAGTTCAATTTAGTTTTAAATAGATTCATTTATTTTTCTGATCTGTTATTCTATTTATAATTAATTATTCATCATTTGTGTTTTTATGTTCTCTTGTTATTTGGCAGCAATAACAAATTTTATTTGTTATATTTTGATTTTTTTAATTGGAGTATTTTGGAATCCATTTATGTACTGATTACTTAGCATGTTTTTTTTATTTGCTGTTTTAACTTTTTATTTGATTTTTTAGGTTATCTATATCTACCTAGTTTGCATTTACTAATATCTGTTAATGATTTGCTGGGTTTGGTATAATCCGTTTTGAATAATAATTTATTAGAATTAGTTTTTTATATTGATATTATTTTTTTGATATATTTTTATGTTGTCTACTAGTTATTGTCTTATTATTGTATTGTTTTGCTCTATTATTTATTATCTTTAGAATGCCATGCTATTATTATTATAGACACTGAAAAAAGATAGGTCTTAGTTCTATAATTGGTTGTTTTAATCTATATTATCCATATTGAGAATAATATCTTTTTTCAATAATATATATATTGATTACAAATATAATAATAATATTTTCAATTGAAATTACAAATAAAATTACAAATATAATAATAATTTTCAATTGAAATTAAAATATAATAATAATTATATTTTTAGTTGATAATATATTTTTTACTATAAAAGTTTATATTTTATTATTAATTGATTAAAATATATCATATTTTTTTTTATTTTATATTTTTATTTTATTTTTTATTTTATTTTTTATTTATAAAGCCAATTATTTAAAAATATTATTATATTACATTATGATTTATTTATTTTCATAATATTATGATTATAATTTTTATTGTAAGAATATTACATAGTATAATTTATGTAAATATAATCACATGTGAATGGGCTTATCATAAACTCCCATACAAGCTTCTTTAAATGCTTCAGATAAAGTAGGATGAGCATGACATGTTCGAGCTATGTCTTCACTGCTAGCTCCGTATTCCATTCCTAAAACTCCCTCTGCTATCATTTCTCCAGCATTAGGTCCAATTATATGGATGCCTATATTGATGAATAATATTGGGAATAATAATATTATAATAATCAAATATTATTTGATAATACCTAGAATCCTGTCAGTGTTTTTATCGGATAGAATTTTGACCATTCCCTCCTGATCATCATTAGCCTTGGCTCTGGAGTTGGCAATGAAAGGGAATACTCCTTTATTATAAGAGACTTAAGCTGCCTTGAGTTGTTCTTCAGTCTATCCAACTACTGCAACTTCAGGATGAGTGTAAATAACACCTGGAATAGTATTATAGTTAATATGAGAATGACCCTTGACTATTTACTCAACACATGCAATACCTTCCTCTTCTGCCTTGTGAGCCAACATAGGTCCTTTAACTACATCTCCTATCGCAAACACTCCACTAATATTTGTTTTGAAGTGATCATCTATCTCTACTCTTCCTCTATTATCCATCTGTACTCCTATTTTCTCGAGACCCAATCTCTCTGTGTAAGGTTTTCTTCCTGTTGATACCAATATCACATCTCCTTAAATTGTCTACTACTTCTAATCCTTCACAGATTCTATTAATATATCGACTCCTTTCTCAGTCTTAACTCCACTCACAACCTAATCATTATATAATAATAAAATACCTTCTAACTAGTCATAATGTTGATACCTTATTTGGTAAGAATTTTTTGAAAGGTTTTGGCTATTTCTAAGTCGATACCTGGAGTGATTCCGTCTTGATACTCAATTACAGTAACTTTGGATCCTAACCTGGCATAGACACTACCCATTTCAAGCCCAATGACTCCTCCTCCGATGACGACTAGTCTTTCAGGGACTTTTTGAAGGGAAAGAGCCCCAGTGCTACTCACAATGACCTTCTCGTCAAAGGCCAAACCAGGGAACGGACTAGGTTCACTTCCAGTTGCAATTATGAAATTTTTAGCACTTATTGTCTCCACTTCCCCATTCTCCTTCAACACATTTACCTCTCCTTTCTTTTCGAACACTCCCCATCCCACTTTGTAATCTACTTTATTCTTCTTGAAAAGTCCTTCAATTCCCTTTGTAAGAGATGTTACTATTTTTCCCTTCTTCTCTTGTACTTTATCCCAATCGTAACTTACATTGCTCACTTCGATTCCCATCTCCTTAAAGTGTTTATTTGCTTCTTCATATTTATGACTGATATTTAATAAAGCTTTAGATGGAATACAACCTACATTCAAACAAGTTCCTCCTAAACTTCCTCTCTTTTCTATACAAACTGTCTTTAAGCCCAATTGTCCTCCTTTTATTGCTGCCACATATCCACCTGGACCTCCTCCAATAACACATAAATCATATTGAGCACTAAAATTATATTTATTACCCATCATCATCATCCTATATATGTTGTTGTTCTTACTCAATATCTTCTACATTTTATTTTTATTATTTATTATTAATTTCACAATCTATATATTACTATAATATTAATAATAGAATTACAAATATATTAACCGAATTAAGGATAAATAAAATATAATTGCTTAACTGTTTTATGAATTAAAACGAAGGTTTAGAGAAAAAAGACATAGATGATGCGTTGACAGCTTTAAAAAAATTTGAAAAATAAAATAAACATAGAAGTACTGTATCTTACTCAACTTAATTAAATGTGGATGGAGTAATATATATATTAAATATTAAAGTTCACTTTACAAAAAGATATAAATAAATTGGTGAATTAGATAAAAGAAAAAGATCATTCAAAACAGAATTTACTTCAATCTGAAATAAACTTAAAATAGGTTAATTAGAATGTTGATTTAGATTACATTAATAGATTTGAATAACATAGCAATTAAAAAGAGCAATGGTTAAAACAATAATAATAAAAATAAGAACAGAAAAGGATATCGGTGCTTTAGCCAGTTCCTTAAATTAGTGAGAATTCAAAAAAATTGATTTCGAAGTATTAAAATGAAGTTCCTCTTTATTAAAGGTTAACACAGATTTAAGAGCAGAAAAATAAATAACTTGAAGAAATTCAAGAAAAAATGAATAAGGAATTATTGGAAAAAGATAAGAAGGAGTGCACTTTTAGGCCCAATACAAACAATAATATCAAGGCTGAAAGTAGGCTATTTGAAAAAAAAACTATCCCACAAAAGCAAGAAGAATATTACTCATTTAAACCTTAAATTAATAAAAAATCATCCAAAATCGCATCAATATTTTAAAAATCATATGTAGAAAAAAAATTAAACCAAAGTACTGAAAAAAATCAAAAACCAGAAAAAAGAAAATAATTTTCTTTTATTAGCAAAAAATCATAGTAAATTGTAAAAGAAAAATTTTAAAATGTTGATAATAAAGCCACTTATTTATATGATAATTTCATGAAATCTATTACAACTACTAAAAGATCAAAAAGCAATGAAAAGATAAATAATATAAATATTGATTAAGATATTTTGGGTGATTCTCATTATATTAATTAGATTGAAGCTAAAGATAAATATCATTCTATAATTGAATAACTTAAATCTATTAAAAACTGATATTTTATATAAATAATATAATTAATATTAAAATTTATATAATATTCAATCAATTGCTTTAATGATTAAAACTAATTTCAAATAATGGTAAAAAGAATTAAAAAAAATATAAAAATTTATGTTAATGGATTTGAATAAAATATAATATACGTTTAGTGAGATATAAAGAAGATAAGAAAAGTAATAATAATAATAATTGATTTATAATGAATTATCAAAGGAATAAAAGTAATTATATTAATAAAAGATGAGAGAAAAAGAAGTTTAATAACTACTAAGAGCTAAAAAAGGAACTAAAGAAGAGGATGAAAAATTTATGATGAATATTTTAAGAAGTGAGATATAGTTTTTCAACAAAAAGTAATATGTGCAAGTGAATGATAAGGAGTTCACGGAGAAGTTAATACAGAAGGAGAACGAAGAAAAATATTTTTCAACTAGAAATCGGTACAAGAAGAAAGAAGCATTGTTTTTCTACAAGATTCCTTTATTATTAATAATGGGTGTGATGTTCATAGGGTTTCTACACAATAAGATTCCATATAATATTTTAGTGAAGAATGCAAGTCTTTCAGAGTATCTATTCTAAAAGAAATGTTACCATGCAGCATTATTTTCCTCATTGAACTTTGGCAATCAACTCTCAGATTACCTTCTCTACTTCCCTGGTTTATTAGTAGCTCTATTTCACTCTTGCAAATTCTTCGTTGGATATCAATTTATTTTACTCCTCTTCTCCAATTCTCTCCTTAATACTCTTGTCTACTATCATCATCAAAAAGTTATTAAAAAATCATAATTCCTAACTCCTCAAACTTAAGGCAAAGCTACCACTCTTATGTTTTTATTTCTTCCTTTAACCATCAATCCTTAATATCAAATTTTTAATTATACTCCTTATTATATTTTCCCATTATTTTATCTTGTTTTGGAAATCATTCACATTAATCAAGAATCAATTCAAAATTTGAGGCTTACTCATATATCATCAATCCTCACAGGCTTAATTTTGGGCAGATTTTTAAAAAAGAGGTTATATATTAAAGTATGATTTATTTATTATAATATCATCATAAATCATCATAATTATGTTTATTATTGTTATTAAAATGGGATTGGTATATGTTTCCCCTTTCTACATCCTTGATTACAATCATCACAATTAAAACAACATTAAAAGTAATCGTCTCTACCACATCCTTTACATGAAAAATACTTTATTTTTCCAGAATGATAAATACAAATATTCTTTTATTATAAAATTATTATTTTTACTTTTTCATTTTAGCATTCCATGTATTATTAATTACAATTTAAACACTTCTCTAACTTTATCTTTTCTTATTTGTTAATATATTATTAATTAACTAATTAAAAATATTACTATATTTATTCAATAAATTGTATTTCTTTTTATTTTTCTTCAAATTTATTATAATTTTGATCATCAATTATATTTTCATTGATTATTATTTCATCATCTTATTCATTTTATTGATTTATTTTTATTTAAGTCTTTTAATTAATCAATTGGTTTATATTTTTTATTTAATTTTTTAGTTATTCTTTAATTTAATCAGTTTTATTTTTTTACTTTTATTAAATTTATTATATTTCTTTAATTAAATTATTATTTTTTTATAAATAATCGTTTTTTTATTTTTGATATTAGATTAATAATTATTTTTTATTAGTTTAATCTTAATTTTCTTATTCTATATAAAAATAAAATATTATTAATAAAAATATAAATAATTGTTTACATAATTTAAGATTATATTCATTTATAATTTATTATAATTACTCTTCTTTTAAAATATCATTCATTTTAATTAAATTAATATTTATTTTAAAATTATTTATATATTTTATAAAATATCTATTATAAAATGTCATCGTGGAAAAATGTAATAAACAATAGAAAATATAGAGAAAGAGGTTAATTAAAAGAAAGAGAATAATTAGGATTCTTAGAAAAGAAAAAAGATTATAAATTAAGGGCTGTTAATTTTCACTAAAAATAAAATCAACTTACAAAATTAATTCAAAAAAAAGAATTGAAAAATGAAGATGAATTTTATTTTAAAATGTAAAATAGTAAATTGGTTGAAGGTAAAGTAGTTTAGGATAATGATTAAAGTGATGAAGATTTTGATGAAAAAGAATTCACTAAAATAATTAAAAATCAAAATTAAAACTTAGTCAAAATATAAAGAACAAAAGATCAAAAAGTAATTTTATTAATTTTAACTTTTTAGATTATTTAAAAATTACAAAGTTAATTGCAATTATTAGATTAATAAAAACAAAATAAACATATTTATTTTGTTAATAATAAAAATGATTTTGATAAATTTGATATTTAAAAAATAAATAAAATTTCTTAAAATATAGATGAAAATAATTTACAACAAATTCTAGTAAATAATAATATAATATATTCAAAAGCAATAAAATGAAGATTCATATATCAAAAATATAGGAGAAACAATGAAAAAATAGTATAAAAAATTAGCAGATAAATTATAAAATAAATAGAAAATGGATTAATATTTTAAAAAAATAGAATATGAGAAAAATTTATTAAGCAAAGAATCTAAAAAAATAAAAAAATATAATGGATAGGAGTACCATAAATTTTTTAAAGAAAGAAAAAAATGAAATAATATATAAATTTTTTATAAAAATAATATATTAGAGTAAATTTTAGTAATAAAAAAAATAAGAATTAAATGAATCATTGTATTTTATTTTGAAAATAAGTTTAAACACTTTACGGTCTAGAAAGAATTTTAACTTACTTATTTTTTAATTGCTCAGTTTCTAATAATTATTTTTTACTTTTATCAAGAGTCCTTTTTTATGACTAAATGACAGTCGATATGTTTTTAGATTTTTAAAGTTCCATTTCGTATAATTTTTAGTAATATTCCTTTTCTTTATTAATATTATCAAGATCTACTTCTTAATATTAATCTTCAAATTCTTGAATTTGTTTCTAATATTAGTTGATCATGTCTTAATAGTAACTTGTAATAATAATAAAATGAAAATTACTTTGTGCCTTGTTTGATAATTTTTATATAAATTTTTAATTCTTCAGGTGACATTTGTGACAGTTCTTTCTTAAGTGTTAATAGGTTTAAATCAAATGAATTTATTTAAACATCCTTTTTACTTTCTTCATTTTATTAATAGAACGAAGTTTGCTTTTTTAAGTTGAAAGAATTTGGAATTGTTAAAGAAGAGAGAGATTTCTAAGCTTAAATGATAGTTTCCTTGTTAACTGAGTTTTGAATGCAAATTTTATCTAGGAATTTAAATAACCTTTAAAATGATAATAATAATAATGATAATAATAAATTACAATTAATTAGTTGATCTCTTAGGTAAGACAGGTCTGTCTTTTAAATCAATGTTTATTTTCATCTTACCTCCACTATAGAAGCCACTCTCAATGTTCTCTAATACCTTCTGATTTTTTTTTATTATTTCATAAATTGCTAACAATTCCTACTTCATATTCTTGTATTTTTTCTTATTCCTTTCATTCAAATTTATCGTCTGTTATTACATTTTGTCCAATTCTTCATCCATCTTCTTTAAATTGTAATCATAAGATTATTAAACATCCTAAATCAACTTTTATTTTTAAATAGAAATAGCTTCTATCTACTCATCAAAATTCACTTAATAGTTCTCAATATTATATTTATTGAAATCTCCATTAGCTTTCTATAAAATTTATTTCTATTAAAATAAATACATCAAATATTTGAGGAATGTTTTTTTTGTACATATTTTTCTCGTCACAAATTTTTTAATTTACTTTAATGAAGTTCTAATCTTCATTGTTATTTTAGTTCTAGATAAATACTTGATTCTGAATATCATTATTATTGATAATCATTAAAAACTCTTTCAATTTCTTATTCTACTCTTTTAATTCAATTACCTGTGAAATGAATTTTTCAGATTTAAGATGATTTTCTTTAATAAAATCTTGCTTTTACTTTTTGAGTCTTATTATTTTGTTTTCTTATTCTTATTAATGTTAATCCAATTCTTCTATTTCTTACAAAGCTTCTCGTTATTATTTAAACTATTTTATGTCTTTTTCAGAAGGTTTTGAAATTATTTTTTCAATATCTACATCCAATCCCAATAATTATTTTAATTCATTAAATTTCCTTTTCTTTTCTTTTAAAAATATTTCTATTTTTTGCTTTATATCAGCTATTTCTTCGTTTAATTTTGCAACTACTTTTTCCTAATTATTTTATTACGGATTATCCTCACTCATCTATTGGTTTTCTACTTTAAACACATTATTGTCTACCTTCTTTTTTGTCTAAGTTAAACATTTTGTCCTATCTATAAATTATAAAGTGCTAAGACTTTCTTAAAAGTATTTCTCATCTGGAATTATATTTCCTATTAAAATTATGTGACTATTCGCATTTATTGTATTTTGAATACATCTTGTTAATTTAGAGTCTTTATACGGAATATTTTTTATATTTTATTATGAAATTTATTATAAGCATTTCCCTAATGTGGTTAAAGAACTGTTTATCAAAATAGCATCTTGAAATCTATAAAAAACATTTTAATTATTAATAATTTAAATATAAATTATTATATATTAACATTTTAATGTTATGTAATTTAATATAAAATATTTAAATAAATTAAAAGATAATAATACCTATGACCTTCTGTCAAAGACTTGGCAATTCGTTCACTGCCCGCTAACTCTACAAATTGGACTGTTGAGTTAAGTAAAGTAATATTATCATTTTCCTTATCTAATTAAATGAAATTCAGATTCACAATTGTATGAGCTCTGTTCCAAATATCAGTCTATTAACTATCATTTTACATTCGAAGTTCGAATGCACTTTTCAGTATTTAATATGCATCTTAAACTGTATTTATTCATATACTTGATAAATTTTTAATCACTATCTGTCCATTAGGATTTTGAACTATGTCTAAATTCTGAGATAAGTATTATTTTTTTTCTAATCATTTATCATTAATTTTAATGAAAATAAAGATGATAATTATTATATTGAAATTTATGATGATAATATATTGATAATATAATTATAATATAATGCAAATATAATGATAATATAGTGATATATAGTTATATATTTTTATTTATGATGTTACTAGAAGAGATGTCTGAGTTATGGGCAAGAGATAGATCTCTGACTTAGTCAAGATATATTTCGAATATGCTGAGATATAACTGAAACTCTCGTATTTCCTCCATTTCATTCTGTTTTTTAAACAACTGCTATATAGTTCTGATGACAAGCCCTGCCTCTTGATCTTTTTAAAGAGGTGAGTAGTTGAACTTGGAATGCTCTCCAAATATAGTGTAACTCTTCCCACTTTAAGACTGGCCATAACAAATGATAGACACATTGTGACCTTCCACTGATTTCGACAGAGATTCTTCATAAATCTTTTCAAACACTACAGGCTGAGTATCCTTTTAATTAAAAACATGATTGAATCCAAATCCTTATGTTGTCTAATTTGAACTGTTTTTCTATGAAATGTCTTTAAATTAAATGAAGTTCTCACCATCTATTTCTATCATTTTCGATCCTCCTTTAAATGTTTATTTTAATCGAGCCATCACTTTATAATTCTAATTGCTGTGCATCATTTAGTTGTTTTTATTCATTCAACTTAATTGAATACTGTTTATGTTTTAATTATATTATTTATTAATATTATTTATTAATATTTTTTAATAGTTATAAAATATCAATTATTCAATTAACTCAATAAGGCAGTTCCTCTTAAAATCCAGTGATCAATATTAATACTTGATGGCAATTGGATTGTCATTATATAATTAGTACTTATTCCAGTGCTATTTAAAATTCCTGCTCTTTGACTAGTTTTATAAAGAGGACAGTCATAATTAGATTCAATGTTCTTATCATTTTCATTATTAAAGTTGTTATTGTTATTATTGTTATTATTATTCTTATTATTATTGTTAATGAAGTGATGTAATTTATCGTCTTTGGACCTAACATTGAAATGTATGACAGGCATGAGTTGAGTGGTTTCATTAGGCAACTAATCGATGAGTTATTTTTTCTTCTTATCCCAGGTGGCTCCTTCAAGATATAGTCCTTAAACATAAGCACCATTAAGAGGTTATTCCTTGATTTAATTGATAGGGAGAGAAGTATCTATGACTTTGAACTCGAAGAATAGATTGTCAATTGAAACAGTATATTTCCTCGAGTAGGTTTGGAGAAGTCCTGTGAGGAAACTCTGAGGATAATAGAATGCACTGAACCAGAAGATAAGTGGATGACCTTCTTAATACCAACAATTAATGAAGTTCACTCTTTCAACCAGATCATTAATGAAGTTGCTAAGAGACTTCAGGGTAGCATAAGATACCTCTAGCCAATTCTATGGCACCTAATTATACTAAATTTGCATAAACATTCGGTCTAATTCATCATTCATCACTGCTTATCCCTTCATCGCTACTTTTAATTATTCTAATGACTTATCCATAACCTTTATCAAATAATTAAACTTCTCAATCTCTTGTAACAACACTGTCACTAAAGATTCTTGCAATCCCTTTTCGTTTATCTTTAACATCTCTTTATTCCCTTTTTTCAAATCAATCTTCTAAGGCAGTTCCTTTATAATTTTCTAAATCCTTTCTAGTACTTTATCCTACTACTATTAATTGGTCTGTTGATTAACAAATTAGATTTTTATGATTTGATTGAAAAGATTAGTGCTTTCCTAAATCTGATATGAAATATTGCTATTAGGATGAAGTCCAAACAATTCTGGATCGTCATTATTAGGTAGAGATTCTATTTGAGTATGGAGATTTAAAATAGAGTCAAATGAGCTTAGAATGTACTGACCAGAACCGCTGAATTAATAACTAGGGTTAATTATCTTAATGTTAAATAGTCTAGTCAGATTACTAATCAGACATCTTCAATCCCAATCATCAGTCACTCTTCCTCCATAGTTTATCTCTCCTGTAAGGAAAATCAATGCATCCCATAAGTTCTCTAGATTATCCCCATGTTCTTCTATTAATTATTTGATTATTATCTTAGAACTCTTTAAGTCAGATTCACTAAATACGTATTTAATGTTAAATCCTTATGCTCCAAAACGGTTTCTCTCTTAAATTATAGCATGAAAGTAGCATAAACCTAATGTCAATTTTTTCAGTACATACTCTTATTATTTTGAGCATCCTTCATTCATTTTAAAATACTCCTCATTTATATTCTAAATCAATTTCCTAAAATAAGAATATGATAATTTATTAATATAATATTATGGTATTATATAAATTACCTCATGTTATTCTTAATTCCTTTAGGAGGTTCTGTTGTTAATTTAATAGAATTTTATAAGATGGATACGGGAAAGTATTGAGATGGCATCGAGGTGAGAAATAGCCTATAATTTTCGGAAGATGTATTATTTTCCTGTAACATCTCTAAATCTTCCATGAACTTACTCGCTAAATGACAGTTTTGAAGTAATACCCAATATCCATTCTTCCTACAGTTTATTATGTTGTTCATAGCTATTTGAGTTTGTCCTTACCCTAGAGACACGATATTTAACTGAGCATTTTTACACTCTGCTAACTGTATTATTTATTCTAAAGGGTCAGCTCCACTCTTTATATTAAATATAATTTAATTTTTAGATCTTTTTATATTTTATAATCATTCTTTATATATATTCTATATATTATATAATCTTTCTTAATATAAACTTTCTTACTTATTTTTAATTTAATAATGATTTATATATATTTATTGAAATTTACTTCCACTATGAAAAGCATGACACTCTAGTTATCACTCTAATCATAAACATTGAGTAAATTATTGTTTCCTCCTTTGATAAAGAAATCTCCCATAGTTTTTTCGATAAACTCTTAAATTCCAATTTACTATTTCTCTGGTTTTATTATTTAAATTAATATCAATCTATCAAAATAATTGAGCTTGTTATACTTTTCAATAGGCATCTCTAAAATATTTTCATTGTTTAAATTCTGACTCCAATTTCTCCATACAGTCACATCTGTTTAAAAATCTTCAATTAAAGTGTCAAATTGTTTATAGTTATTATTAAGATAATAAGCCAGTTTATAATTAATAAATAAACTAGGATCTGGATTAGCTATTTTTATAAGATTGTTATCTAATTAGAAATTCTAAGTGATAAAGAGTTAATACAGCGAAAAGTCAATAACTTAATGGTGAATTTATATTTGAACTGTTATTAAAAATGAAAAAAGAAGTTTATGCATTTCAAATAATCCTTAAATTAAAATTGATTATACATAATGTAAATATTATTTGAATGTAAATAATACAAAATATATATGATACCCATAGAAATGTTGGAGAAGATGCTTTTGGTGATGTTGTGCATGAGATCATTTAGCCTGATATTAATGTCGTTGGAATGCTTGGTGTTTAACATGGTCTAATTAAAAACTCTCATGAAATACTACAATGAAAACTGATACATATAGTCTATTTTTGACAGGTCTTTAACAATGAAGAACAGTATACTGGCTCTAGTCGCAATCCCTTTATAGATTTCTCTATTTCTTTGGATCTGCTCTTCAACTACTGAACTATCTTTTATTTCTTCTATTATTTTCTCACTTATTCGCTTAGATTCTATCAATATATTCACCAATTTGTCATTGTCTAAAATCTCCTCCCTTTTACTATTTACTAGCAACTCCAATATATCCTTTTCTATTTACTTTATTTTCTTATTGTTTTCATTCAAATTTACTATCAAGTTGTCCTTCTGTTATTCTATTTAAGGATTATCCAATTTCACTACTTCTATCAATAGTTATTCTTCCAAACCCTCAAATGTTACTAAAAAATTTATTATATTTGTTTTAATAAATATTTCAGGCAAAAAATTAGGATTGCTATATTTTGATGTCATAAAAAGATTGAATTTTTCATTATATTCTATTACTTTATTATCAAATTTTAATAATAATTCATTTTATCCTTTTTTATACTATTATTTCAACAATATGGGATTTAATACTCCATCTAAACTATGTTAAATATTTTCAATCAATACTTATCTTCCAAACTTAATACCTTTTAATAAATAATGATATGATATTATAATAATAATAGATGGTTTTACAAAACAATAAAAAAAATAATAATAATGTATATGATAATGATTATAAGATATAAATAATATGATGATAATGAAATGATTTTATGATTTAATATATAAGAATATATACATGCTTTGAGTTTTTGAGTTAATTCTAGATCATCAAATTTTAGAAGAGTGATATTAGGTATGGATTTAAACCACTTATTAGCCTACATTTGTGGATCTATGATGAGTGGATATTTATTAGAATTATAGACGAAGATGGCACTCTGATGAGAATTATTGTCAGTAGGAAGTCCTTTGAGAATCCACTCTCGGATTTGATTGGTGTCAGAAAGAGTGAGAATAATATCAAAGGGAGAAGTTGTTTGGATTTAAGACTAAAGTATTTAGAGAAATTCAGTCTCTAACCTTTATCTGAATATTTTATCAAATGGACCACTATAAGAAATCATGGCTGAAGCTACAAAAATGTCTCCATATTGTTATTACAAAATACTCTTTGACTATTCCACACTCTGTTTCCATCTTACTTTCTCACTCTTCAATAATCCTGTCAGCTTCTTAGCCCTATCCAACTTTAACTTTGCTTCCTCTATATCATGTTCCAACTCCTTTAATCTATTTTCCAATTGCTCTTTTTCCACATGCAAGTTATGAACATTGTCCTTAACTTTTTTTAACTCACTTTCCTTAATGTTAAGAGCATTTTAAGCTTAATCCAACTATTCCTTCATTTCTCCGCATCGTTTTATTTTTGGTTATACTCTCTTATTAACTGTGTGATATTAAAGAATAGCTAATGTCCATAGACATAAATCCTTAGCGGCCAATGCTTACTTTTCGATTTCGATAGGATCCATTTTATTTTCAGTAATGTGTTTTTTTAAAGCTATGATTTTCTACTCTGAGATATTGTCTTTATCAAAATTGAGTAACTGGTTAATGAATTTAGAGACTGATTATAGCTCGATTTTGACTTTTTCCCAAGTGTACTTAATTCCTAAAAGAATGAAGACAGCCTCCATGACTATCCTAGGTCCAATAGGAGGATGTAGAAATCCTTTAAGGACATCAATACTCTACTTATCTATGTTCTCCACTGCTGCTAAAGCCTAATCTAGTTCTGGTTTTACTTGTTCCAACTCCTTATTTGCTTCATCATATATTATCTTTATCTTATGAGCTTGTTGATTTACTAAGTCTGCTTCAAACTGTACTACACTTTCTTGCTCTTTAGCTACACTCATCGTAATGTCCAATTCTTTGTTAGCTTTCTCTACTTATTGTTTTTACTTTTCTAATTCAGGAGTTATTTCATTTATCTTATTTTCTAATACGATCACTTAATCTTAAGTTGACTCCAACTTTGCTAATCCAAGTTGTAAGTTTTTCACATCTTATTCAATTCAATTAAGTTAGTTTTAGAGTAAAGTTTAATAAAGATCAATAAAGTCTAGATAGTTTTTAGGAGTGTAATAAATATATTGATTGTGTTGAGAATAATAAATTAATGCTTAAGATTGACTAAACATGTGAACTTATGCTGTGAGAGGAGATAGAATAGTGACTTATTAAGGAGAAAGGAACGGGTTTTATTTGAGTTTAATTGAGCTTACTTGCAAGAGAGCTTCTTAGGGCCAGACATCGAACCAGATTAAGGAACTACAGTTTATGAGTGCTGGAAATTGTCTACATCGAAGTCGCAATTAAGGACCAATCGGTGAAAAGTTAAGGACAACATGTAGATTATTCCTACATCTCTCAATAAAAGTTGTAAGGATTATATCTGGCTCTTCAACCCTTCCTAACTCTTTGTTCACTTGTCTCAGATCTCTGATTATTTTGTCTTTCTCTTCTAATTCCCATAAGTTAGGAATTTCTCCTCTATTAAGCAGATTATTAATCAACTCCAAATAACTTTCTTCTATAATATCACTATCACTAACTATAAAAACTGTTGACAAATTCTTCTCACCTGTCTCCAACAATATTTCAGTCTTGAGAAAATCTTTGAAACTACTTAACTTCAAGTCTTTATTCACTTCTATTTGCTTCACTTGATATTTCAGAATAAAACTAGCTATTTTAGTTAAACTCTGTTTTCCACATCCATTAATACCCATCAACATCAAATTACCTCTTTATTAAGTCAATACTCGAATTATTTGTAATAAATGCAGAATTGCATCTTCAAAAAGCACAAATGATCTTTATCCCATCTATTCTAGTTCCATTTGTAAACTTTGCTTCATTTTCTCTTTGTCTTTTATTATTTCATAAGACTTATCAAAAGAAAGCACATTCGAGAATAACACATATTAAATATCTTAAATTTGATGCTCTATTTTGAAGTACCTAAGAGAAAGTTCAGTGAGTAGACCATAACACCATTATCGGTCTTGTTCATTTTTAAATCGATCATAGAACACCCTTTAAATTTCATGAATCCAGAGTTTATTCATTTGTTGCACATCTCTAATATTCCCATTGTTACTCATCATTATTCCTTAAAACACTTTCGATAAGTCTCTCATGTTAAAAGTGTAGAAAAATTTATCAGGAATTGGTAATTGTTCATTCTTTACTCTCTCGTAAAAATCAACTGAACTCTAAACAACATCACTGCTTATTCTCTTTATATTCTCTGTAAAGTTATTTACTAAAAAGAATCCTGATAATATCTGATCGTATATTTTGAAAAGCTATTTGTAGTCTAACTCCTAAAATGTTATTATGTTGAAGTGTTAAGTGAATCTCAAAGTGATCTCTTAATTATTACTGCCACTAACTAATAGACTCACATTCTAAATGTTTCTAATATACCTATTATTATTATATGATATAATGATGATTATATATTTACCTGTCCTTTCTGTCAAAGAATCTGTTGTAATTCAAAAGCAGCCTTAATAATTCAATGGGAGGTTGTGCTTAAAAGAGCTCCTTTTAGGGCATATTTATATCGTCAATGAAGATGCAGAAATATCTTCCTGGCTTGGAACCATAACATGACTTTTAAATTTTGTGCAGATTTTCTTCAATTGAGAGTTGAGTGGTGATGCAGTCTGTTTAAGCAGAAAAAATGAGATTAATGTTATCAATTTTGTGATGATTCTTAATGTTGATTAAGATCTGGTCAATGAGTGATGACTTTCCAGTGCCGGTGTTACCAGTGACATAAGTATTTTTCTGATTGATAACTAATTTAGAAATGATGTAGTTATTCTTCATTGAGTCAATTGTGGGCACAAATATCTAATAGAATTCTTATTATCCTTCATATTTATACTCCTCTACTAAGTTGTTCCAAATCACCACTTCCACTTCCTATTTATTGTTCAGGTCCACATAAAAGTTGAACACTGTACAGTTGTTAGGAAAAAGTATCTATTGAAATAATTCTCTTACCAAAGCATCTAAGTCCTCTCTGTCTTCAGAAAGCAGTCCTCCTATAGCCCAAATATAACTAAATGCATACATGTACTCCACATAATGATTAAATTTCTTTTCATCATTCTTGAAATAGCCAATGTCCAGTTTATCAACACTTACACTTTCAATTATGTTGAAGATATTTTTTACAATCTGAATTGTATTGACTTAGATAAAACAGAAATGCTTTTTTAGTTTTAATAGATTAAGTCCTTAATCGATAGTAGAGTTAAACAATTTGATAATATTTTTTTGAACAGAAATAGGCAATTTATGTTTCTAGATTTGAAGCCACTTGTTAATGTATTAGTTCATGTGCAAATCCTCACTTTATACATAAACCACTCCACATCTAGATATTGTGGCAGGAGATGCTTATTCCAAATTGTCAATTTCAAATAGCATTCTCATATTCTCATTCAATTTTATTCTCTAACCATTTGCCAAGCATAACATCTGACTATCATCAAGCACTGTGTTCATATTTTCTATCCATAGAGGATCTATTGGTCCATCAAATAAAATCCAATTCATCTAATCATTATTTTTATCAATGCTCTCATTCTCATTATTATTAATATTATTATTATTATTATCATTATAGTTATTAGTGATATTGTTATTAGTAAGAGAATTGGCTTGTTTGATTTAATCATTATAAGCCTGTGCGATATTTTGATTATCATATTAAGTAACAATATCCCTGATGATTTGACTTGCTAAGCCATCTTGCCATTCATTAGTTGTGGAGTTAATATAACCATAGAGTTCATTCATAGTGACACTTTTGGGATTAATGGAATATTATTTGACATGTAATGCCCTATTAAGAATATCAATAATGGTTGACTTACCAGTACAAGCAGGACCTAAAAGCATAACTCCAAATCGGATTTGGATATTCTAATAGAATTATATAATTTTATTATTAAATAATGGAGAATTAAAAAGACCAAGATGTTAGATAGAATCATCTATTTTTATTTGAAGTTGGTCATAAATTTAATGAGGAATAGAGATGGATGGAAATAAGTCAGATATTATCGCATTGAATAATAGAGTATCTTATGCATCAAACTTAGATAAGTTACTGTCTCGAATTGCCTCAATCAGTAGTAAACCTTCATCGTATTCCTTCTTTGCCAGTTTCAGTTTTGCAGATTAAGTCAAAACTGCCTTCACTGCTCTCATTCCAAAGTCATAGTGTTTCTGTTAAGAAAGTTATTAACTTGCCAAATTATATAATTATATCATTTTGCTTGCCAATTGCTTACTACTAATGAACCCTAATAATATTATAATTATAATAAAATTTATAAAAATATATGATATATATAATGAATGTATGATAAATTATGAAAATTATTGGTAGTATGTTTGATTAATACCTTAAGAATAGAGACTGACTTCTACGATGTACTGATAATTGGGAATCATCATGGATATAGGCCTGAAGAGTATTTTAAGATTATCAGGTAACTATTATCTACCCTAATAATCGGGATTCATAGTGATGAAGATTCCAATGCGAGGATTGATTTTGATTTCCTAGTCCATGAATATGATGGAGTCCTTGTCGATAAAATGTAATCCTTATTGGATGGTCATCATGTACTGAGCAATAACTGAGAGTACTTCCAAATCAATTCTATTGAATTCATCAAGACAAGCCCATGCTCCTTTCTGAATGAGTCCTGAATACAATTGACCTATAACCTTGTAATTGACTTGTTCAGAACAATTATAAACTATACAGAGTTATCCTAATTATTTGGCTAAATCCTTTACTGATTCTGTCTTGCCTGTCCCTGCTGGTCCTTATATACAACATCCCTACTTGATTTGAAGTGAGTTTGTAATTGTGATCCAACATCGATCGGTCAGAGGAGTAATCACCAATCGAGACATTACTCCCATATATTCATAACCATACTTTATCTAACTGTTTATCTGTTTCAATACTATACAATCATTATCATCCCAATACAATTTTAGTTGCTTTACCCAATAGAAGTTGTTCAAACTACTTATTTGTTCTAATGTCAAATATTCTAAAATATCTCTATTATGCACCTCTTATGTTATCAGACTCACTAATACCTTATGACCATTAACACTTTATTTCATTCGGATGAGATCCACTAGCTGAGAAATACTGTTGTTATTGTAATTATAGCAATAATACAAAGACTATTATTCATTTTATTGTTGCATTATACAGTGCTCCACATTCCCTACCTTAATTAATATTATTATATTATATTTATATAATATTTATTATAATATGATATAATATTTATTATATAATAGAACGATATAATATTTATAATATAATAGAATGATATAATATGATATTAATATTATATATAGAATAATATTACCCAAAATATTTGAGAAATAACTTGTACACATTGTGAAATATGATTTAGAACCCAATCTTTCCTTTCCTTGCCATCAAAATCATTCCTAGCTTACTTCATATTCAACTTAATCTACTCATCCAAATGATCTTCTAACTAATACATACTGTCTTCAATTTCACTCCTAACAGTAATAGGCTTGAACTGTACCACTTCCTCTTATGCACTTATCACTCCATTAATACTTTGATAATTTATTTCCAATAGTTTATTCCCATTATCATCAGTATTCTTAAAATAAAATCTATTCACACCTTCAAACATCTTCTTGCTATGCTTTTATATACTCTATGTATTCTGACTATTCGCCAAAATATCTAATAAATCATCATTTGATAAAAAATAAAATCTAGGAAACAATTTTCTCTTCAATTCTAAATAATTTTCCAATGCTTTGTTTATAATTTGAAGAGACTCTTTATTTTTTTTTAGTTATTTATTAACTTCCGTTTTGATGATAATGTGAACTTTCTTATTGGCATTAACAGCTTTCATAGTTTTGATGAAGAATCTATCAACATGATCGAAGATAGCATTTTCAGTTGGGAGTTTGCCTTTAATTTCTGAGTTTTTGAAGATGTTTTCGAGATAAATATAGTTATTTTGACATATCATCCAATCATCGAGAGTATCTGAAGCAAATAGGATTTCCTCTTACAATTTCTAACTTTTTTAACGCAGGTTTTTGAGATACCTATTGGAGAGAATGTTGTTGAGATTGGCGAGGATCTCATCAATAAAATTAAAGAGATCATTGAAATCATCAATAATAAACTAATTTCCCTTCTCATTATATTATTTGACTTTAAACTCAAGATTCCTCCAAGTTTCTTCCTGTTTAAGATAATCAACTTCAAGATTTTTTTCTTGAGTGGCTTAAGTAGATATTTCCTAAATCTGGTCTTGAACATGACAGACTTTTAATTCCAATAGATGACTCAAAAGAAAATCATCATTGATAACCAACTACTTACCAATGATTGAATAGATTTCCCTCTTGTGATGATCTTATAAATAAGGATTCCTTAATGCCATAACTACAGGCATTGTATCTTTATACTCATATACAATAACCTTCAACTCTTCCAACACTTAATTTGGAATCATTTATTTCTGACATCTTTAAATTATCCCCATTATTTTCTCCGTCTTTTTCAGTAACTCATCCACTTACAATACATTTACTTAACTTTTATTCCACTCAATTGAAATCTCCTTTATGTCTTCATAACTCTTCCACATCTGCATTCGCAAATCCATATCTCTTCTTAAATCTTTTAGTTATTCAAATACACTCTAATCTATTCCTAAAGTCTTCTAATAATCTATATATTTTCTACTGTCACTTTCTACTTCTTCTATTTTCTTCTCTATTTCCATCAATTCCTTTATTATCTTCTTTTCATCTTATATTTAGTAAAACTTATTATCTTATACTTCATTATTTAAATCATTTACTATAGAATTCAACTAAGGAATCAATTATTTTTCTAATTTTTACTAATAAATATTTGTGTTCTTTTCCTTTTCTTCATATAATTTTTAAATTGCACTTTATAATTAAATTTATTATTATTGTAATTCTTTATAATTGTCATAATCATCTTTAGTATATTTAAACTTTTTCATATCTAAAATCATATATTGTCTTCCAATAATAACAACTTTCTCTTTAATTTAGGTGAAAATATGTTCTATTTATTTCAAGGCTTTCTATTATTTTACAAAATCCTCAATATTATTTGAACCTTATCTTAAAACATTAATAGATTTGTTTGTCCATAGTTTAAGTTTTTAAGTTTCTAAAATAAATAAAGAGTAAAAGAATACTTGAAGCTAACATTTGCGTTAAATAAGTAAGTTTTTCTTATTGATTTGTGATTTATTCGATTAGTTTTAATTTAAAGTTTTTGGAATTAATCCTCAACATTCCAATATCTATTTTTTCAGGTAATTCTGAAATATAATATTCTTTTTAACGATCAAAAAGATCTAAAGTCTGTTGGAGAGATTCAATAGGTTCTTCAAGATTATCATCCATGAAGATAAAAGGATTGTATTGGTCATTTTCATAATAATTTTACATTATGTTATTGTAAGTAGCTAAATAATTTTCAGCCTATTCAAAAACTGCACTTAATAAGTTCTAAATCTCATTATAGCATAAATCGTATGTGTTCATTTGTAGCTGAGGGTTTAAGAAAATACTAGCTGGAGCCTATTATTGAATGTATTATAAATTATTATAATAAAATACTAAAATATAATATAAAATGATATAATAATATAATAAAAAATATACTTGCCACTCCTCTCCTACCATATCGTCCCAATCCTCTAAGACCTGCATATACTAAGTCATCTCCTCATTCTTACTGAATCTTTTAAATTACTTAATAGAGTTAACTCCCTCCATAATTTGTTTGAAAATATCGGTCTAAAATTAATATAAATTGGGTCTTAAATTTAACCATAGTTCACTGCCATTTTCTATTATTCTTTTCTAAACCATATTTTCATATTTTCTCTCATCTTCATCTTCTTATGAATATGAAATCTGAGAACTGTCATCAGAGTTCAGTCTAAATTACTAATCTATCCTTATTTTATCCTCACTATTATTATTAATCTCATTATTATTATAATTACTACTACCATTTACTTTATTTTCCTTTTCCTTTTTTGGTTATTTTTGCTTCAAATGTACTAATAAACTGAAATCATCAATTTTGCTTTCTCCTAAAGGTGGTAAAACAAAATCATTGACTTAGATTTAAGACAATTTACAGTTCTTTTATGACAGACTGTCAATATTATAATTAAAGTCAAGGTTGACTGAAAACTGAGGTTCTTTGTAATTTTCCTTTCTTCCCTCAATGATGCCTTTATCCTTATATAAGACAATATTTTCAGTGGATTATTACACCATAAATTTGAAATCATTTATCACTTCATCAACTGATTGCTAATAAATATTCTTTAGACTCTCTAATGCAATAAAATCTACTAAATAACTAAATCTTATAAACTTACTACATTCTTTTCTCAATTATGCTCTTTTTTCATACACCATACTATCTGGAAATCCTAAATTTTCATAAGGACTTTCTGTAGTTCTAAACTGCTTTTTTTTCAATTGATTCTTGCTTTAATCATCTTCATTTTATTTATTATTATGTTTTGATTTTAATATTATCAAACATTCATTAAAACCTTTCTTAATATTATCTCTACTTTTATTACTATATTCTTAAATAGATTCTGATGTTTTTATCCTCTTTTTTTCTTAATTATTTTTATAAACTTCCAATGTTGGAATATCATTATTTGAATTATTAAATTCAGATTATTTTTAATTAGTTTCAACGAATCTCAATTTTTCTAATTCACAACATATTTTTCTATGCTCTAATAATGTTTTACTTAATACTGGATTACAAACAAATAATTTTCCTTATAACTTTCTGCATATAATATTTAATTGATGTCTCACTACATTTTTCCTCCACATTCTTATTTTTTTCCATTTTTAAAACTTCTAAAAAAACCTTAATTATTTTATTTGATTATATGTTTCTCTTTCTTTAATCCATTCAGCTAATGTCAAAAACTCATAAGGAATTCCATTTTGATAATTAACTAATCCTTTTTTAGATATTGTGAAATAAGTAGTAATATTATTTTTTTCTTTTTTTAACATTTCATGGTTTATTACTTTTAAATCATAAGGATTATCTTCACTATTTCTTTACAAATAAATAAATTCTTCTTCATGTATTACATTATTTAAAATCATATCTATATATCTATCTAATTTACTTTTCAATTATTTATTACTATTGTTTTTATTATTATTATTTAGAGTATTTTCCTTTTTTTCCTCATTTTATAAATACTTTTCAATTCTTTATTATTAATCTAAATATTACTAATCATTTTATTCAATATTTTTTTTGATT
>Ga0315908_10000909_pt1 | contig 22678 bp, 11 predicted proteins | sample LakEriMetagenome_12_FD_203520 | JGI IMG/M metagenome (GOLD analysis project Ga0315908, IMG submission 203520) | Freshwater fungal communities from buoy surface, Lake Erie, Ohio, United States - Buoy 4 MA124 | ecosystem: Environmental > Aquatic > Freshwater > Lake > Lake biofilm | place: USA...
TTATTATTTGGTTATAAAAACTATAAAACATTATTATTTTGATTTTCATAACATCCTAATTTGTTTTCTAACAAGTATAGATATTATTCTAATTAATGAATTTCATTTTCTTATTATTATAACTAGTTTTATAGAGAAAAATGTGTCTGGTTAATGAAAAGAGAATAATATTTAAATAAATGATTTAATTTAGGAATTTTAATATGATTAGGTATGGATTTGATATTTTAAAGCTCAATTTGATTCATATTATAATGATGAATAATAAAAGAATATAAGTAAAATATAATGAATATAATTCAAATATTAACAGGTATTTAAAGTGATGCGATTCCAACAACAACTCCAATAAAAACTCCAAAAAGTGTATCTGCAAAATAATGACAGAAATAATAAATTCTAGCAAACATGACATTAAGTGCAAATAAAGCAGCGAATAGAATACTAAGATAATACTATTAATTATCAAGATTATAAGAATTAATGACTGCTATTAAGAAAATAGCAGTAAGTCCTCCTTAACCACTATCTCCACTAGGAAATGACTTCTATTTCTCTTTGCTCCTTAACTTAATACTTTTTCCTTAATCTTAATTATGCAGTTTTATTAATTCCACCATTTCTTTGAAGTTTTAAGGACGTTCTCTATCGAAAATTACTTTGAGTAAGTGCACAATAATGAAAGTGAACAGAATTCCTAATTTATTATTTATTCTAATTTACCTATCATGTATTTCATAGCTAGGATTAATCCGCCCAATAAATAAAAAATAAAAATAAATATAAAAAAACGGTCAGGATTAAACATTCTAGCAAAAACATAAAACCATACATTAAATACTTTATTACATTAGAATTATATCCTTATACTTAATTAAATATCTTTTTTATTTAAATATTCTAGCATTTCTCCTTTAATATTTTTATGTAAATAAAAGTTATTTTTATATTAATTTAGAGATGATTCTAATCTTTGTAATGATTTATAGTAAATAAATGATATTAATAGTTATGAATTAAAAAAATATAAATATAATAAATATATAGAATTCATAATTATAATATAATAATAAAATTTTAAAATGAATACTATACAATCATAATAATTTTTTGATGAAAATAGTGAATATGAAGATGGGGAGGAAGATTTGATAGAAAGTAATTATGAAGCAAAATCAGCAAAATCAAAAAATAAGATTGAAAATAAAAGTGAAATTAGTTAAATAACAGCTTAATAAGAAGAAAATGAAGAGAAATTTAGTTCAGACAGTAGTGAAAATGTGGAATCAGAAATTTCATTTTAAGAGATGAAAGTGAAAGCAAATTTTAATAAGCATGAAATGATAGCTGAACCAGTCAATAAATATCAATAATTAGCTGATTACATGTTTTTTGAAGATAACAATAAAGAAAAAGTGAGATTGGAATCTATGTTTGATAAAGAAGTATTTATTTAAACTCTTTATTATAGTAATAACTTATACATCTCTAATAAGAAATTGAGTTGAGAAAAAAAGAAAAAGAAAGAATTAAGAAGGATTTTGATAAAATTATAGAATAAAGAGATGCAATATAGAAAATACTTGAAGCAAATCAAGGGAAATTACCAAGTAATAAAACTGAAAAGGATTATTTTGATGAATAGGAATTAATTAACAAAATTGAATTTAAGTTAAAATATTAATTGCTAAAAATGAAGGAAAAGATAGATATAAAGATTAATAGTGATTTTGAAATGTAAATAAATTCGAAATATTTTTAGATTGAAGTAGTTTTATGTTGATAGATTGGATGGTTATTGCTCAACTTTTACAACATATTGTGCAGTACTTTATGAATAGAATAAAGAGGAGAAACTGGAAATAATGAATAAGGAGATTGAAAAGAAATGTAGAGAGGAAGGAAGAGATCCTAGCAAAGAACCTAAACTAGATATTAGGAACATAAATGATGAAGATCTATCCAAATCTTATCTTGTTTTTTGCATTAGTAAATAAACTAATTTTAAGGATGTAAAAGATAACGCTTGTTAGTATTGGAACCTTCCACAAGATATTAATCAAAATGGAGAGGTTGAAGGGTAAAATCCTTATTTATATTCATATAATATTTTATATCGAAATCCTAGTATCATAATGATTATACTATAATAAAATATTTATATGTATATATTTGTTTATGTTTACATATTTATAGATATATTTCATTTGAAATAATGGACGAGAGAAAACAAGTTCTAGATGAATTAGAAACAGTAGACAAGTATTTCGGGCCAAGAAAGTTCTTGGATAAATCACTATGCATAATAAAAAAGAAACAGAAACTGGTTGAAGAAAAAGTAATTTTGGAGGTGCATAAAGAAAAGGAAATAGACTTGAATAGCAGTTTGATTGAACCTGAATAGATACATCATATTTTCTGGAAGAATATCCCTGGACTCAGTTATTTTATGCAATTTGATGTTGAGTCTGTTACTCAGTAGAAACTCAAGTATAGATAGAGGCAAATGGGGTTTAAGTTTGATGATTTCCATTTCTTTGTACTTATTATTTATCTTGCTTTGACCTATTTTCTCTATTCTGCCTTAATAGCTAAGAGCGATCAGATCAATTTCTATTAAATAAACTAATAGATAGTTTAACAATTTTGCCTTTAAAATACTAAGTAATTAAATAATATATCATTCAAAGATTTATCTTCATAAATATATAATATATATCTTAAATATATAATCATGATATAATAGCTATTTAAAGCCTGTAGATAGAATATTTTATACAGACATAACATGTTTATAAGACTACTTTAATTATTTATAATAGAATTTAATTTCATCTTTCTACATAATACAAGATAATAATATAGATTCAAAATTATCTAATTTTTAACAAAAAATAGAATCGATGTAGCAAAGACGATATTCTCAATTTAACGATGTGTTTTACCTGATAGGAGCAATGCGAATCCGATAAGTAAAAACTTAGCAGATCCCTTGCCTCTTAGGGTCATCCCAAAAAGCATACAATTGTTTCTATTCTTAATACAATTCAGGAACTAAATATAAATTATAACTAGGGTCAGGAGTGAACGTATGGGAGTTTTACAACACTGAAGATAAAACAGGCACTTCCTATACATATTATGGGTATTATAGTACTTATGATGGGACGGGATACTTTTATGATTTTGACCCAACCTTATTATATAGAAGTAATGTGCTGAATTAGATTAATATCAATCTCATCACTCCTAACTGGATCGATGGATATACTAGGGCTGTATTCACAACTTTTACTATTTATAGTCCTAGTCTTAACATCTTCATGTATTTAAATTTAGTATTAGAGATTACTCCTAGTGGAGATTATATGCCTAACCCTATTTATGTCTAGTTCTTTGAGCCCAATATGTATAACTAGAATTCCAATGGAGGATCTACTTATTAAACTGCAGACACTGTCAAACTCATCATTGCTCTTTTTATTATCTTATTCTATATTTATAATCTCATATAAGCATAAGGTAAACTTTATCAAGCTTTCAATCTTACCTCTATTGTTAATATCCTCATCTTTATTTCTAATATCATTGGATACAATTTTGCTTAAAAACTTAATGCTTGTAATTTAAAAGCAGGTGATTTAATAGAATCTATAAACTTTTAAGATTATTCTGCACCTGTTATTTACTATAATCTCGCTATTAACTTTACTGCTATTAGTTTTGGATTAACTATTTTCAGAATATTGTTATTCTTGTAACTTAATAAACAATTTAGAATTTTAATTATGACTATTGAAGTATCTATGATATAGTTTCTCCTAATTTCTGTTTATATTATTCCTTTATATATTTGCATGGCTCTTATAAGTTAATCTATTTGGGGATTTTATTTGATTGATTTTAGTTCTTTGACAGGATTGATTTATAGTTAAATTCAATTTTCTTTTTAAAAAATAGATCTTTTAAATTTAATTAATTCTCATGGTAACAATTATTTTGCTATTTTTTTTATTACTTTTTATTTTTTGGCATTTTTAATGTTCAACATTAATCACATTTAAACAATTCAGATTGATTATTACAGAATAACATCACTTAATTAAGGAGATGTTAGATATATCTCTGATAGATGGACACCATAATGTAATCTATCAATTTATTAACATATTAGAATATATTTTTTGGGTCTTAGCTTTTTTACCTGATGAAGTTATTAGTAAACTTAATTTAAAACCAAAGCCTCCATAAGAAGCAAAAAAATGATTTAATTAATAATTAAAATAAATAATTTCATATAATTAGATATAATTTATAAAAATTAATAGTAAAAAATGATTTAGAGCAACTATTTGGAATAATCTTTTAAATAGTCTAAAAAGAAAAGAAATATTTTATAAGAATACAAATATTATATAATAAAAAAGGCTTTAATTTGGATTTTTATTTCCATAATGGTATTTTTTGGATAGATTATTAATGAAATATTTATTACTTTTGAAAGTAAAATATTAGTTGATGTCTAAAATTTTTTTGGACTAAAATACACTAATAACAAAGAAATTTTTTGATTATTAAGTTTATTAAATAGTACAAAATATTAAATGTCATATTTTTTAGGAATAAACGTAATAATTTTTTATGCCTTTAATCCTTTTATTGCAACTAAAATATTGTATACATAAATAGTGGGTAATTTGATAGTAAATTTTTTTTAAATACTATATTAATAAGCCAGACCTATTTGGGTAAATTTATTTTTAGATTTAAATATTTTAATTAGATAAATAATAATATTTATATAAGAAATAGATTAAGTATATATAAAAAATATTAACATTTTTAAATTTATTTAAATAAAATAAATAGACACATAAAGATATTTAAAGTTTTAATTGTGCATAATCTTATAACAGTCCAAATTTATTAGTTTTTAACAACTTTTTCTTTATTAATTATTTAAAAGCAAATTTAGAAGCATATCCTCAAATATTATATTCAAAATTGTTTAAAACATTTTAAGTAACTTACTACATTATAGTAATATTTTTAACTGGATTTGATTATGTTAATGCTAATAATTATTTTTTTGATATTGCTATGGGGTTAGTTTTTTATTATCTTTATTTTAGCATAGTTTTATTTAAAGAAGTTTATATTGATAATTTAATATATAATTTAACAATAGATAAAATAAAAGCTAAAAGTTTAACTTATTTTTGCTGCATTACGTTGATTATTTTAGCATGTTTTTTTATTATTTTGACATAAATAAATACCTAAAATTAGGATGATTTTACTAATTAAATAGCCAATTTTTTAAATTGTTTAAATTAAAACAAAAAATATTATAAATCAAATAATTTTATAATATGAGATGATATGATTGGCATATAACAAAATATGTATCATTGTTATATTATTTTTTATTTGATAGGATCTATTTTTAGCATCGCAAATTAATATAATTAAAATATTAATCCATTAGAATTTAAATGTTTTTCAAAAAAATAAAAATTTATCAAACTATTAATAATTTTTTCAATAATGATACCATTATTTCTACTCGAATAATAAATAATAACATCAAATATAGTTAAAAGCCATTTATTATTTGGATTTTATGAAAATTTAATTGTTGTATTTTTTTTTTCATATTTGAATGCTTATCTTATTTATTTATTTATTCCTATTTAAATATTGAAAAGAATTAAATATCTAAATCAAACTAATATCCAATCTGAAGCTGATTAATATTAACCCATTTTTGATTATTCATAAGAAATAAAATAATGATTAAATATATTATTAAATAAAAAAAAATAACTATAATATCACAACAAATATGATTAATATATATGAATATAAAATAAAATAGAATATAATATAATAATTAATTAAAATATATTATATAGCATTTATATTTGATAAATATATGTAGCATTTGAATTGAGTGTTTATAATTAATTTAAATTATAGTGGTTAAAATGAAAACAAATAAAACAACAGAAGGCAATAATTAATTAATGGAAATATCATTCTAAACTAAAGAAAGAGTAAAAACATGCAAATAATATTTAGAAAATAAGTATGTGGAATTAAAAAAAAGAGAATAGGAAAATCGTTCAAATTGGGAGAACTTAATAAATATAATGTAAGAATAACAACTTGATTAAGAAAGTCAAAATTAAATAAAGAAATAAATAATGGACCAAGAAGCGAAAATGAATCGAATGAAACGTCAAAAAATAAAAGCTGAGGATTTCGAACCATTATCGATAATAGGAAGGGGAGCATTCGGAGAGGTAAGATTGTGTAAAGATAAAACAACTTAGTAGATAGTAGCAATAAAGAAAATGAAGAAAAAGGAAATGTTGTTCAAGAACTAGATCAACCATGTAAGGGCAGAGAGAGATGTACTAGCTCACAGCAGTAATAACAATCCATGGGTAGTAGAGTTAAATTACTCATTTTAAGATTCTAATTATCTGTATTTGGTTATGGAATATTTATAGGGAGGAGATTTAATGACTCTTTTAATGAAGAAAGATATTCTTTCTAATTCAGAGGCCTAATTCTATATTGCAGAACTCGTATTGGCAGTTGAGAGTATTCATAATATCAATTACATTCATAGAGATTTAAAGCCTGATAATATACTCATCACTAAATAAGGACATATTAAGTTGAGTGATTTCGGTTTATGCAAAAACAATACATATTTTTAATTTGATAATCACACTTAATCCTTACTAAATAACAACAACAATAATAATAATAATTATAATAATAATATTAACAATAATAATAATAATAGTTGTAACAATAAAAAGGACAGTAAAAAGAGAAGAGAACTAGCTTTTAGTACTGTGGGTACTCCTGACTACATAGCTCCAGAAGTGTTCCAATAAAAGGGCTACACTTAAAGTGTTGATTACTGGTCGATAGGAGTAATATTATTTGAAATGCTGACTGGATACCCTCCTTTTTACTCTGAAAATGCAACTTAAACCTGCCAAAAAATAATGAATTACAAAAAATACTTCCAGATTCCTCAAGATATGAACATCCACATAGTGACTTAAGACCTTATCTGCAAATTAATCTGCGATGACAAAGATAGACTCACAGTAGACTAAATAAAAGCTCATCCTTTTTTCAAAGGCATTAACTGGAGTAACATTCGACAAACTAAAGCTCCTTTCATTCCAGAAATAAGTAATGAGGTGGATACCAAATATTTCGATAAATATGAAGAAGTAGAACCATGGATAATTAATGAGGATGTTAATAATAAGATAAGTAAGTTGCATGATGCTAATTTTATTGGTTATACTTTTAAGAGGGAAATTAGTTAGTAGAAGAATTAAATTATTTAGGCCATGGAGCAGTTAGAAAGGAATAAGGAAGAAAATCTTAAGTAAATTCTCAATGAACAGTAGATTGCTATAAATGAATAGTAGAATGCAATAAATACATAATAATTTAATAAGTATTTTTCTAATAAAGCTGTCGCTAATAGTCCTTCACTTTCCAAGTTGATGATGACTGAGCCCGATTAATCTAGTTTCTTTAATAATCATAATAAAACTAATTAGTAGCCTAACAAAATTAATAAATAATAAATAGTTAAGTTGGATACATCAAAGTACGCAGATAAGAAATAGTTCACTTTCAATAATTTTAAAGAGAATCTCAAAAATAAATAACTTCAAAAAGAAAGCTCTTAATAATAGTCAAAATTATAAGCTTAAACATAATTATAATATTCTAATAATATTTAATCTTAATTATAATCAAATAATAATTAATTACAAAATTTGAAATAATAATTTCAACTATAGTAGTAACTATATTAATACTAATAATAATAGTAACAAAAATAATAATTATAATAATAAAATATGATGAATTAAAGTTAATTATATTAATTAAGCTAAAATATGAATAGTACAAACAAAGAGAACAATCAAGATAATAAAATGAATTATACTAGATCCTAGATATTTATAAATAATGATTAATCTCCTTTGAATAAAGCAATGATAAAATAAAAATAGGAATAATAATAATAATACTAATCGATATCTCCTGTTAATAGTAATAAATAACAAATATTTAATATTAATTAAAAATTGAAAACATCGGTTTCTCCAATCGCCCTTAAAAAAAACAATATAAATGCCTCTCCTCTAAATCAAAAAATAGAGTCCTTTAAACAAAAATTGTCGGCATAAGATATTTTAAAATTATCATAGAATTAATTAGCTAAGTAATTATAATTTATATATTTTAAGTCATAAAAATAAGGAAAATTTGCAAAATAATCATTAAAATTAATAAGTTTCAGATTTTTAGACTCCTTAAAATTTCAAAACGATGTTTAATAATTAAAACTTAAAATAAAACTAATCTTTAAATAAAAATGACTAAACTAATTAACAAAGTAACAAAGATTTGTCTTTTTAAAAAGTATTACAATTATATTAGACAAACGGGACTCAAAAAAAAACAAGCAAAAATTAAATCTCAAATAATTTTAAAAATTATTTAAATACTTTTAATAAGTGATAAAATATAAAATAATCGTTATAAATATTAAAAATAATATAAAAATATATTTATATAAGTTATTAATAAATAAATGAATTAAAACGATTTATACAAAATATTTATTAAGTTTAAACCATTAGATTATGTGCCATAGAATTTACAAATATCAAAGAACAATATTTTGGTTAAAATGGATATTTAAGACAAAGAAATAGACTACGAATTTGAATTTGAGAATATTTTAGACGAGAAAATAACTTAAAAACAGTTTTTTGATAAAGTAAAAAATCATTCTATTGAGAAAAGTCTAATGGGTATAAACTGTTGCATTTTAAGCTATGGTTAAACCTCAGCAGGAAAAAGTTACACAATATTCGGAGAGGACGAGAATTTCAGCATGAATCTTAATACAAATGGGAATACGAATCTAATAGATGAAGAAGACAGGAAGGGACTAGTGCCAAGGACAATACAATATCTATTAGATCAATAAAAGAAATTAGAAAGTAAAAAGAATATTGTCTTGACTTGTAGTCTATATGAAATCTATCTCGATTAGGTACGAGACTTGATTAAGAATAATTAGGAGCAATCTCCAATCAAGACACGCCAATCAACTATGAATTTCAATAATTTTAAATTGAAACTAAATAATTATGAGAATGAAGATCTAGAAATATAGGAAAGTTCCAACGGATAAATGTTAATTAAAAATTTGTAACATGTCAATATCAAAAATATGTAGGATCTATATACTTTGTTGTTCAATGGTTTTTCATTTAGGAGTAAGCATGAAACTAAAACCAATTAACTTTCTTCTAAAACTCACACAATTTTCACTATTAATATTATTTAGAAAGATAAGACAAATGAAAATCAAGCTTTTATTAATAGTAATATAACTTTTGTTGATTTAGCTGGAAGTGAAAAGACAGTAAAATCATTAAATGACGGCTAGAAAATTTAAGAATCTTTATTGATTAATAATAATTTGAACATATTAGGAAAAGTTTTATTTAGTATTTCTTAATTGTAAGGTAAAAACTGTCCTTATAAAGAAAGCAAGCTTACTAAAGCCATTTATAATTCATTAAATACATAAAGCATAATTACTTTGATTTCTAATATCAATCCAGGAGAAAGTTGTGTAGAAGAAACAATAAGTAATTTGTAGTTTTGTGATAGAACTAAAAATCAAGATTTGAAAAGTAAAAATATGAATTAATTAGATGATATGAATATGAATATGGGGATTTAAGGGAATAATAAATTGGTGAGAAAATTGAATGAGGAGTATGGAGATTTAAAAAGTAAATTAGAAAATTTACATAATGACTATAGAGTCAAGCTAGTTTAATTATAAAATATGTTGGGAATCGAGTATGATTTAGACTGAGTTCTTACTAAACCTTCTGAAAAAGAAGTCAAGTTGTTTAAGTCTTTAAGAGAAAGTTTTAATGAGTTATAGAACAAAAATAAAAATAAAAAAATACTGGATTAGAAAATAGATAAATTGCTAAACAAAATAGAAATAATAAGATGTTAAGAAAATATAAAAACTGAAAAATATATTTAGTAGATTAAAGATTTTTAAGAACAGAACTATTAATTAAAAGATTTATTAATTGAAAAGCAAAAGGCTAATGAAGAGAAAATAATAAGTTATGATAAGAATAGAAAATAGGAAATGGAACAGAAAATAGTCTAGACTTAAACTGATTAAGAAAAGAATTCAAACATTCTTTTCAATAGGTCTCATTTAATGATGAATTACCAAACTGATTTCATGAAGCAAGTCACATCAAAAAGGTAGAAACTAATGGAAGATGAAAGGACTTACAAACAATAAGTGTAAAGCAAAAAGCAGGAATTTGAATTGATTTTACAGAAGATTTAGAATAAATACGAGGAACAGAAAAAGTAAAAAGAATTAGAAATGCATAAATACTCAATGGAACAAAGTTAGTATATAAAGAAATGGTAAGAAAACATAAATGCACTGGAAGATGAACTAATAGCATTGTTTTACACTGTTTAATAATAGAAGAATCTTATAAGGATGGCAGAACAAGGCCATTACAATCACGGAATTGTATAATGCATTATTCCTTAAAAAGACATCCCTCTATTTCCAATTCCAAAGAAATTCAATGAGCTGGATAATATATTAGAAAATAGAAAGATATTAAGAAGCAATATTCCTGATAAAGCTAAACTCAATTATATTTCTAGTTAGAATACAGTCAATCCTATACATTCTGCAGATCATTTCAAAGAGAACATTCAGTTCAATATAAATACTATTAGGGAAGACAAATTACATACATTTGATCTAGTTAATTTCACTATTTAGGCCAAAAAATCCTTATTGTAATTATTTATTTCATTTATCTATTAGATAGTTAGTTAAGTAGAGTGATTAACTAAAATCTAAACTTATTAATTATGAGTCTATTAAGATTTAGTTTAATATTAAGGATATATAAACATAAAGAAATAAGTTCAAGGAAATGTATTTGGAGTAATGGAAATAGAACAATAAGTAAAAAATGATCATTGAAAGTTAGAGAAAGCCTGTTAATATCGCTTCAAGCAAATTAATATCTAATAAAAATACTAGCAGTAATATTTTTCTGCTAAAACATAAATGAATAATATAAATTATCAAAATCACTCTTTTATCATCGAAAGAAATTCTTTCCTCTTTTTATAATATATTTCATTATTAGTATCTAATTATCCTAATCCATATAAGGTGATCATAGAGGAATCAGGATCTTTGATTCCTCTGAGTCTCATGCAACTATGTTCACATTTCATTTAAATTATCAATCCATAGGGTTATAACTTTTCAAAAAGATAATTAGCAATATTTTTAGAGAGTCTTTCTTACAAATTTATTTATCTTGAAAATACATCAACTACTCTTGCAAACTTACTTAATCCCAATATTTTTTTTTTTGGAAAATACCCAATTGAACATTCTCCTGAAAAAGGTAATAAATGATGTTCACAAACACTTGTTACTTTAATTTTCTTTATCACTATTAACTAATTATTATTATCATATTAATTAAAATTTTCCCAATCGAATAATGCTTTATCAACTTACTTGTCTAAATCATCCATTTATGATTCTCCATTTGTTAAATATTATATTGCTTTAGCTGCCCTTAGAGCTGTACTATTTAATATATTATCTTTTGTATTTTTGTTCTTTATATTCTCTAAAATCATTTAAAAACCTATTTCTATATTTTTCAATCTTTGATCTTCAATGTTTTATTAATCATATTTATTCTAATCGTTATTTCCATTTAGTTTTTAATTTTAGTTTACATTCAATTTTTCATTTATTAGAATTTAGTTATTTTATTATTAATTTTAGTATGTATTTATTTGAAACATTTTTGTATCCATAAATTATATATTATGGATTTAATACTGAGTTTATAAATATATTGATTATTATATTTAAATTTTACTTTTAATTTGGTTTATAATATTAAATATTAAAATGGTATTTTAAAAAAAAATAAATAAAAGAAAATCAAGTACTTAGTCTAAAAATGACGATATTAAAATCTATTTCAAAAAAAAATAGTAATAAGATATTGAATAAAAAGAGATAAATAATTAAATAATTACAAGATCAATAGAAAAAAATAGTAACAAACAAAATATAAGTAAAACAAATTAAAATATATCAATTTAAAATTAATAATTAAACATTATTTCTTAATTTAACAATATAGAAATAAGAAATCAAGTAATATTATTAATAAATATAAATAAATAGTAATAAAATTTTAATATAGAGGATTTTATTTAATTCATTATTAAAAATCATCAACAATTAAAAGATTTTGTTTAAATTTAAAAAAAAAATAAAGATTAATAGATATAAAAAGTTATCATACAGTTTCATTAAAATAATCAAATATATACACCTTAGACAGTAAAAAATAAAATTAATCTTTTGTAAAGTTCTAATTAAAGTGATAAAAGTATTTGGGAAATTAAAAATAATAATTAAAATTCTGAATGGGCCTTTTCTGGATTATAGTCAGATTAATAAAGTTCTAAAAACAAAAAAATATTGGATGCTATATCAATTGCAGAAAGTGATTTTAATTTTAATAATAATAATCTTAACTTTTAAATAGTAAATAGTAATTAAAGATTTAATTTAAGGAGTTACTAAAAGTGAATTTTAATTTAAAATTACTAACTTTATTTTTAAGTTTATTTATATAATAATAATTTATTTTATAAATTTATTTAAATTTTATTCTTTTTAAATAATTATAAATTAAATTTTTCTTATAAAATATTATTTATATACTATTAATTTTATCTATTTTATGAATATAGAAGATTAAATAATAATATAATTTTAATGATAATTTTATTTAAAACTATTATTTTATTAAAATTTATTTTAATTCACAAATGTAGTATATTAAGTGTTTTATCTAATTTAAATATTTCAATGAAAAGTATTCAATTTTTTTAATTTTAGAAAAATAAAACATAATTATTGCTGGTAAAAAATAAAGAATGAAATCCAATTCATCAATCTATGTAGATTAAACTTTATAAAGTAATAGTATTGAAAGTTTAAACTATTTATAATAATAAAAATCAATTTCAACTAAAACCTTATTTTTAAATAATGTATAAGGAATAATTAATAATTCTTTCGATATTTAAGGTTTATAAAATAATAATTATTAATAGATAATAATAATAATCAGAATCAAAAGTAATTAATTCATTAAAAATTATTTAAATATGTTTTAATATGTTTACTTATTGGATTATTAATTTATTTTGTCTATATGGTTTTTATTATCTTCGGATGTTTTGTAAAAATAATTAATTAATTATAAAGGCATTTTAATATAAAAAAAATTATAGAATTATAAGTAAACCAAATTAAAACGTTATAGATCGGATAATTGACGGCAAGGATTTATTAACTAAATCTTCAAATTTATAATGATTTTCATAAATTTTAAATAATTTTCTTTAAAATTATATATTTACTTTATATTAAGCTTTAAGTTAAATATCAAAATTTTTTAAGAATTATTATATTTATGAAGTATTATATCTATAATTATATTTATTTAAATATAAATAGTATAAATAATATAAATGTTTATAGACAAGAATTAGCTACTTTAAGAAAGGATAAAAAAGAAATAAATGGTAATGATATTCATATTAATATTTAAGGAATCTAATTAAGGTATTATAATTATTATTTATAGTTTATAAAAATATTTTAAAATAAATCTTCACATTACTATCAATTATCTTTATCTCTCTAGTTGTTCAAAAAGATGTTTAAGTTTTAAATATAAAAAAAAATATTTAAAATGAAAATTTGATTCACAATTAGAGCTCTAAAAATAAATAAGTTTTTTAAAATAAAAATTAAATACTTATAAAGCAAAAAAGATATAAAAATTAAAATGAAATATAAAAAAAAATTAATTAATTTTAATAAAAAAATTAAAAAATGATTTGAAAAAAAATTAAAAAATAAAAAATTATAATAAAAGATGTTGATGAAAAAAAAAATAAATTATAAGACAATTATTAAGTAATATTTTAAAATAATAATTAAAATTAAATTAATGATTTAATAATTGTAAACAAATTTTAACACAAAAATTAATTAATTTAAAATGAAAAGAATAAAGATGTTTAAATTAATAATTAAGATAATTTTAAAACTGATGATAATAGTATTTTAACATAAAACTCTAATTCTTAAAAAAATAATTTAAAAATAAAAAACATAAAATTTTTATAAAAAGAATAATAAATTAATAATGCAGTTAATCAATAATTATCTATTTAAAATAATTAATCATAAAAATAAGAATAATAATTAAAAGAAATATTAATTAATAATGTTGATAAAATCGAAAATAATTAATAAAATAATGTAATCTAGTAAAAAAATTTGTAATTTTATGATTTATAATAAAATTATGATTAAAAATTAAATGAAAATAATTTATGTTAAAAATATTAAACTATCCAAGATTTATAATAAAATAAAGAAATAAATCACTAATTATTTAATTAAAATATTGAATTATAAATAAATTTTATTTAATAAGAATAATAATAACTTTATAATTAAGATAATTATATAAAAGAATAATAATAAAATGATTTTCAAGATAAAAATTTATAACAAAATAATTCTAATAATAGTTAGAATGAAAAATAATTAATTTAAAATGAATTTATTGATTAAATTTAAAATCATTAAAATTATTTTACTTAATAAAATAAGCAAACAAACTAATAAATTGAATAAAATAATAATGATGAATTAAATCTTTAAACAAAATTATAAAATGATAATAGCAAAAAGAGTTTTGAAAAAATTGTTTAAGATTTATGTAAAAAAAAAAATTTAGAAAAAAGATTTAATGACAATTAAAATAAAATAAATTTTTTAACTGACAATAAAAACTTTTTATATTAGATAAAGAAAGAAGTAAATGATAAAATAAATATATAATAATAAATATAAAATAAAGAATATATAAATTATAATTTTATTAAAATAATAAATAATAAATAGAGGGATGAAATATTAAAGTTGGCTGATAAATATTAGGATTAAAAGTTAAAAGAAAAATATAAGAAAATAGATAATTCAGTAAATATACAAATAATTATAAATCTAGAATATAGACATTAAAGAGGCATTAGAATAACAGTTAAAGTGGTTCGAAGTTTTATTTAAACTATGAAATTTATAATATTAATAAATATAATATCATGAATGTGATGACAAATTATCATAATCAGGATTATAAAAAATCTAATAACAAGATGACTTACATTTCATAATAACTTAATCCTAAATTTAATTATTGTAAATTTAAGTATTAGTAAGACAACAAAGATAACAGAAATCAATCTTGCAATTCATCCTTTATTATTTGAGAGAAAATGATTTATCACAATAAAGATAAATAGACTGATTAGGAAAAGGAGGAGAGAAACAATGTTAATACTATAATTCTGCCAATTGAAAATTAGTGTCTGCTAACTATCTATTGCATTCTTTAATGCACTAATATTGTTATTATTGGTTAGTCCATTCTATTTCTCTACTACAGCACACTCCACAAAAATCATCTTCACATTTCATTCGTTCTATACTGTTATATTTTTAGTCTAGAATCTATTCACAATACATATTTCTCTCTTCTTTACTTTTCTTATATTTGCAGATTATCTCAGATTATTTTTAATTTTCCTTACTTTATTCTTATTATTCTTCTTGTGATTCAGGCTCAGTCATTAAATTGTCAAATCCACTCTTTTTATAATATATTTATAATTACTTCTACTCCATAACTCATTAATCCAATTGGACCAGGAATGAGTTGTAACGGAAATTTTTAGAAAACATTTTATTTTGGCAGATTTTAAGTTTGTAAATAAAGAGTAAGGGCAGATTAATGTAATATAAGATGTAAATGAATCCATTGATTAGCCTAGAATTAAACAAATTAGTTTTAAGCAAGAACAGATAACTTATTATTAAAAGATCTCCTAAATTAAACTTAAGATGCTTTATCATTAAGATTCAATTATATAATGAGATAATTATGAATATCCTAATAAGAGAATATAAGTCCGATGGATCCTTATTACTAATGAAAAAAGAGATCAAGATGGACAGAACCTTAAACACAGATGAATTTATGATTAAATAAGAGGATTGCTCCGATTTGAGAAGAGTCAGAAGTTAGGATTGAGTGAGGATAGTGGATTATGTTTGGTCTAGAAAAAATGTTATGTTGGTATTGCCATTTGGCTGTACCACTCATCTATACTAATGATGAAGGGTAGATCGGCTGAAATAAATAAAATAAAGGACTTTAATAGTCTAAAAAGAATCTATTGCAGTCTCGAGCAAGGTAGTATGTTGATGAGGATACTTCATCCTAAATATAATCATATCATATTATTATATCATCATATTATCAAATCATCACATCATTATATTATATAATTTTATTATATGATATATGATATATTTTGTATTACATTTTTTATTGCACAATTTTAAACTTTGATACTAAGCTTATCAAGAAGCAATTCAGATATTTAATCTAATCCAACTCCTACAGTTCCCTTTTTGAAAGTACTATCATTCTCATAAAAGATTTCTTCCAACTATTCTCCTTCCTTTGCTAATTTAATTATGATATTATCCCTCCTCACTTAAATAACTATCTCATACCACTATCTCTACAATAAAATCTTATCTGCCTTCTCCTTTAAAATTCTCTTTTTATTGTTCTCCATTAAAATTAAACTCAATTTTTTGTTCCACTCTAATGCGTAATAATTCATCTAGTCTTAAAACCTAAATATTAAATTAAAAACACCATTAGATCCTAGATTAAAGCTAACTGAAAAAGTGTAATCATAAATACTCTCTTTATTTAATTTAACTAGTATTATTCCTAAATTTCCATCTTCTTTACTAATATCTCCATTGTATACTATGCTATTTAAACGTCCTTATAAATTTCTATTTCCATAAATAAATTTCCCACTTCCTTAACTATTACCAATTAGTATCTACTTATATTCTTTGGCCAAATCACCTTATTTATACTCCTCGATATAATCTGAATATTCATTTTATTATTCTATTTTTTCTATTAATTCATTTATTTGATCCTTTCTATATTCATTAGACTATTTGACTGCTAAATAGTTTTACTCTATTTACTACAATGCTTTATTTAAATAAACTTATAGATTGTTTAATGACTTAAATTAAAGAATAGGGTTAAAATTGACTGATATCTATTAGAAAAATGAAATTAACTTTTCAATTTAGAATTTGAGATTGATACTTTATTCAATAGTTTTAGTATATGAAGTAAACATGGGTTTATAATTAGAGAATAAATGGAATAATTATAAAGATGCAATATTAGTATTGGAGTTAGGATTAATAGAAAATAAAGATGAAGAAGTAACATGATTATCTTTATTAGTATTAATATTATTAAGAAAGTTTATAAAATTCTAATCTTATAAATTAATATCTTCCTAAATCTGAATGAAACTAGAATGAGAATGTGGACAGACAGGTAGGTGCTATTTGAGTGTGAAACTAAGATGATAATGATTATGATTTGGTTGATAATCTTGAGTTTGAACCCCGTTCTACTGTCCATTAAGATAACTATTCATAGCTTTGCCTACCTATACTTCTAACACTCCCCCCTCATCTGTCAATATCCCTTCGTAAATTGCAGCTCTACAGATACTACTTGAGTCCTTGTAAACTATCTTTCCTATCACTAAGTGCTCAATCTATTATTTGCATCCACTTGGGCAATGCACTCAAATATTCTCCAATATCTTAGGACTTTCTTTCATATTAACAATGCTTGATCCACATTCCAATTAAATATTGTCTTCTTCTTTTTACACATTATCACTGCATATTACTCCCTTTATTATTGTATTTTTTAATATCTTTTCTATTAATTCTACTTCTTTATTACCAATTCCGAAACTATCTCAACTTTATACATCTTTTATTATTTTGTTAGCTATAATAGACATTTCGTGAGAATTTCAATCATTTAATGAATTTAATTAATCTCAAGAATGACAATTTTTATTTTCTAATAAACATTCATAATTAACAGCTAATGGAATAAATTATCCATTATCCATTTAAACTTATAATTATTAAATATACTATTTTATATTTTGTATTTGTACTTCTTCTAATATTTCCACAGGATACAATCCATGCTATGCACACTAATTCCTTATATTATCTAAAATATATTCATAACTAACTTATTCCTCCATTTCTTGTTTATCATTTATTAATAATCCTCCATTATAATAATATAGCACTTTATTTTCACTATTAAAATCACAATATACTCTTAATGCATTTTTCATACATTTATTTTTTAAAAAATAAAATCCATTTCTTTTTTCGCTATACTTCTTTTTTATCTCGTCACAACTCTCCATTATTATTTCATTTTATTTATTATTTTTATATTCTTTATTATCCTATTACTCCTATTACTTTTCAGTCATTATTATTAACTTTTAATTCAAATTCTATTAAAATTTAAGAATCTTTTAAATTTAGGCAGCAATATTTTTTGTTTATTCAATTTAAGTATTTATATTATGAGCAATACCTATAAAAATTTAATCTACTTTTTTTAATTAGTTATCTTATTGCATTAATTATTTGAATTCATCTTCAAATATTAGTTTATTTCCAAATTAAGTGAATTAAGAATTATCAAGCAACCAACCATTAGTCTTATTTATATTACTAATCTAATCGCATTTAATAAGTGTTAATTTTTTTGTAATTGAATTAATTAATATTGATTTAATTCCGAAAATAGGTAAAGATTACTTATTTTATTTGAAGATACCGAGCTCAGGATGATGTTAATACATATAAATTTAAATCTAAATAATTTCTTTAGGGACAAAACTTATATTTTAAATAAAAAGAGAATTATCAGTATGAATAAAAAGAGATTGTTTAACATTATGAATATTAGTAAGAAATACCTAATAATGTTTGGGAGGATATTGAAAATGGATAGTGATTTTATCTATAATAATATGTTAATAAGAATTGAATGTGATATAAGCATTGGTAATTCCTGGCTGACTGGCCCAATAGAGATCAGAGTCCTCCAAGATTCTCTGAGCAGTATGGATTCCATCTTGCATAGTAGAACTAGCAGATATAGATAAAAATGCATTAATAAGTTAATTCTCATTAGGCATTAAACACATTCGCTTCTTTATCCATTATAAATTCCCATCACTTTTTAATATCCATTTGTTATTAGTTTCATCCTTTAAACAATTATCAATTATAATTCCAGAATCCTCCTCAAACTACAAACACTAATTATTAGAAATAGAGATGATTTATTTCTATTAATCTAAATTCCACAACTCTCTTCCAGAAAATAAAGCTATCGCAATAACACAATCAATGAGTTAAACATGAGATTGCTTATCAAAAATGAACATACATAAATCTGGCTTGAATGGTTCTCTATAGATGATTTAAAGAGGAAGAGAGGAGGTGAAAAGTTGAATAGAATAGATTCCGAATCGATTATGGATATTTCCCTTCATATTGATTTTGAGTCTTGAAATGTAATGAGGATTATTGATGAGATCAACAAAAGAAATAAAAGCTGTAGGCTATTAATAGAATTAGCTGAGATGATAATTATCTACTGTATTTTGGTATGCTCTTAATTATACCCACTTAGTATCTTCCTCTATTTCAATACTGAACATCAATGGAGAATAACTCCACTTAATCATTATTCCACTGATTCTTCTATCTTCTTTCAATTCTAATTCAACATATACTTCTTCGTCTTATTTGTGGTTTCCTACTGAACACCAATAACCTGAATCTTCATTCAGAATATTCTAAGCACTGTATTCTTTATCTGCTTATTGGTAAACACTAGAAGCATAACTTTTTATTATTTAAACATCCTTCATTCAAATTTCATTTATTTTTAAATTCTTCTTTAACTTTTCTCCTTCATCATTTAATTCCTATGGACATTCCCAACTTTAAGAAGGAATATATTTCTTAGGATTCTCTAACATATCTTGACTTATTTTGTTTGATTCATACAATTAACTCCCATCCTTATGATCTACTAATATTTTCTCTATCCCAAATAATTTAATCTAGTTTATTGATATAAGTAAAACTAAAATTAGAATTAATTACTACATTATTATATAATTTTATCATTCTCTTTATAAAATTAAATAATTTTAATTTACATTTATGGATTAAAACGGATTATTTAATGATAATATGTCCGGATTAACAAATTAATAACTATAAACAATGAATATTAAAAATAAATGTAATTAAATAATAATTATAAATAGTATATAAAAATGAGCCTTATGAAAAAAGTTTTCTAGGATTATTTAACAATAAAAGAAAATCAAGACTTAATCTACCAAACCGAGAGATATTTTTAAGCATAAGAGATGAAGAAACAGTGAATAACTAAATAAAAACAAACAAATATAATATGGTAAACTTTTTAATGAAAAACTTATTTGAATAATTCCAGAAAATTCAAAACATTTATTTTTTATTAATAGGAATACTTCAAACAATTCCTTAAATATCAAACACTATGGGATAACCTACAATCTTCATTCCACTTTCAGTAATTATACTAATCAGCTTGATAAAAGATGGAGTAGAAGATTATAAACGATATTTATCAGATAATGAAGAGAATATGAAGGAAGTGAAAAAATATGAACGAATCAAACACGGATTTACTAATACTTAATCTCAAGAATTAAGAATTGGAGATATTATAAAAGTACAAAATGATTAAGCAATTCCTGCTGATATTATTGTAATAGAAAGTAGCATTCATAATGGCCAGTTCTTTGTAGAGACTAAGAATTTGGACGGGGAAACTAACTTGAAGATCAAACAAACTCCTAATAATTTGTAAAAGATTTATCATAATCAATCCAATACTGACTATTTTTATGGCTAAAAAGTGCATTTCCAATATGAAGCTCCAAACCCTTTTCTTTACAGTTTTAATGGAAATTTTCTGATCAATGAATAGAGATAATTATTGGATATTGGCTGTATGGCTTTGAGAGGATGTTACTTAAGAAACACTGAATATGTGGTGGGATTAGTCGTATATACTGGAAGAGACACCAAAATAATGTTAAATAATACTCCATCCAGAATCAAATATAGTAAGATGTTTAGACTCATGAGTAAGCAAATTATTTTATTATTTATACTATTAAATCTCCTTTCTATTATTTCTGCTATTATTGATTACTTCTGGATTCGTCAGAATTAGAATGTTATTTAATTATAACTCTATTATAAGAATTTAGAAAATAGAAGTGCGCTTAGATTCTTTCTGCAATACTTCACTTTTATTTTGTTATATGCCAATATGGTTCCCATAAGTCTTTTGGTTTCTCTTGATACTGTTAAGTTCCTTTAAGGATAACTCATCAAAAAAGATTCTAAGTTATACTCAACTCTCAACTCAATTGAAGCTGATTGTTAGTAATCAGGACTAAATGAAGAATTAGGATAAATACAGTATATCTTTTCAGATAAGACAGGCACTCTCACTTAAAATATAATGTAGTTTAAATTCATTTCTATCAACGGAATCGTCTATGGCTCCTAAATGGATTATAATTATCAAACACAACAGAAAATTATTCAGAATGTTAATTTTGGCGATAGCAATTTCAAAAAAGATTTTGAATAAGGAGATAAAGTTTAAAAGAAATCTATTGTTAATACCCTTTTGTGTCTTTCTATGTGTCACTCAATCGTAGTTTAAAATAAAGATGATTATATTCATTATAATGCTTCAAGTCCTGATGAGCTAGCTCTCATTAATTTCGCAAGACTAATGGGATTTGAATTTTAAGGTGTAGATTCCGAAAATAGAATTTTAGTTAAAACTCAATCTCATACTTATAAATATAAACTATTGCATGTATTAGAATTCAATTCCAATAGGAAAAGAATGTCTGTTATTTTATAAGATCATAATAAATAGTATCTCATATTTACTAAGGGAGCTGATAATATTATAATGAATAGATTAGCAGTTCATTCTTAATAACTCATACAAACCATTAATAATAATTTAGAAGTATTTTCTAAGGAAGGATTGAGGACTTTATTATTGGCACATAGGTAAATTTCTAATTAGGAGTATTAAGAATGGAAATAGTAGTATGATTCTATTATTGCTGTAATTTAGGATAGAGACATAAAATTGGAAACTCTATATGAATAGATTGAGTAAAATCTTTTATTATTAGCTGCTACAGCAATTGAAGATAAATTATAAGAAGAAGTAGGATGGACTATACAAAATCTTAAAAGAGCAGGAATAAAAGTATGGGTTTTGACAGGAGATAAATAGGAAACAGCAATAAATATAGGATATAGTTGTAAATTATTAGATGATAGTTTAGTTAAATTGATAATTTAAGAAAAAACAGA